>ERZ791803.55-NODE-55-length-110216-cov-6.442870_pt1 | contig 110216 bp, 102 predicted proteins | sample MGYA00510307_ERZ791803 | MGnify/ENA primary metagenome ERZ791803 (study PRJEB30046, sample SAMN00791963) | human gut metagenome | study: EMG produced TPA metagenomics assembly of the A metagenome-wide association study of gut microbiota in type 2...
CAAACACGTTCTGCTGCCAGACGCCGTTGTCCTCCTGCCAGTCGCCGCCGGCATATTCATAGATGCGGCGGAAGCTGACCTCCGGAGTCAGGTTCTTGTAGTCCTTACAGGCCAGTTCGCAGGTTTTGCAACCGGTGCAACGGGCGGAATCAATAAAAAATCCATACTGAGTTGTCATCGGTTACTCCTTACAGCTTCTCAACCTGAACGAGGTTGGTATGCGACGGGTTTCCCTTCGCCAGCGGCGACGGACGCTGGGTGGTCAGCACGTTGATGCTGCCCGCCTGATCCACACGCGAGGCGTCCGGGTTGTACCAGGCCCCTTCCCCCAGCGCGACGACGCCCGGCATCATGCGCGGCGTCACCTTCGCTTCGATATGCACTTCACCCCGATCGTTGAAGATGCGAATACGATCGCCGTTGGCAATGCCGCGCTTGCGGGCATCGATCGGGTTAATCCACATCTCCTGCCGACAAGCGGCCTTCAGCACATCGACGTTGCCGTAGGTCGAGTGGACGCGAGATTTATAGTGGAAGCCGGTGAGCTGTAGCGGGTATTTCGCTGTCAGCGGATCGTTGTAGTTTTCGAAACCCGGGGTGTAGATCGGCAACGGATCGATAACATCCCCTTCCGGCAGCTCCCAGGTGGCCGCGATTTTCGCCAGATCCTGCGAGTAAATTTCGATCTTGCCCGAAGGCGTGGTCAGCGGATTAGCCTGCGGATCCTCACGGAAGGCTTTGTAGGCCACATGATGACCTTGCGGATCGCGCTGCTTATAGATGCCCTGCTGACGGAAGGTGTCGAAATCCGGCAGGTCGGGAATCGCTTTGCGCGACTGCTCATACAGATAGCGCATCCAGCCTTCCTGGGTACGGCCCTCGGTAAACTGCTCTTCGACGCCCAGACGCTTTGCCAGTTCGCTGGTCATCTCATAGATGGTTTTGCATTCAAAGCGCGGCTTGATGGCCTGATCGGCAAAGATAACGTAGGACATGTTGCCGCAGGAGGCATCCAGCGCGAAATCCATCTGCTCGGAGGCGGTACAGTCCGGCAGCAGAATATCAGCGTATTTCGCCGAGGAGGTCATATGGCAGTCAATGACCACAATCATCTCGCATTTCTTGTCGTCCTGCAGGATTTCGTGGGTCCGGTTGATCTCAGAATGCTGGTTAATCAGACAGTTGCCCGCATAGTTCCAGATCATTTTGATCGGCACGTCGAGCTTATCTTTACCGCGTACGCCGTCGCGCAGAGCGGTCATTTCCGGGCCGCGCTCAATCGCATCGGTCCACATAAACATCGAGATACTGGTCTCAACCGGATTCTCCAGCGTCGGCATACGCTCAAAAGGCAAACTATACGAGCCCTCGCGCGCCCCGCTATTGCCGCCGTTGATCCCGACGTTACCCGTCAGAATGGCGAGCATTGAGATGGCGCGGGTGGCGATCTCACCGTTGGCGTGACGCTGCGGACCCCAGCCCTGGCTAATATAGGCCGGTTTGGCGGTGGCAATTTCGCGCGCCAGTTTAACAATGCGTTCGCGCGGAATACCGGTAATCGTCGAGGCCCACTCCGGCGTTTTGGCGATACCGTCAGTGCCCTGGCCAAGAATGTAAGCTTTGTAATGACCATTGGCTGGCGCACCGGCGGGCAGCGTTTTCTCGTCGTATCCCACGCAGTATTTATCGAGGAACGGCTGATCGACCAGATTCTCGGTGATCATCACCCACGCGAGGCCCGAAACCAGTGCCGCATCGGTCCCAGGACGAATCGGGATCCATTCATCTTCACGCCCGGCGCCGGTGTCGGTATAGCGCGGATCGATGATTATCATCCGGGCATTGGATTTCTGCCGCGCCTGTTCAAGGTAGTACGTCACCCCGCCGCCGCTCATCCGCGTTTCGCCGGGGTTATTGCCGAACAGCACCACCAGCTGACTGTTTTCAATATCCGATGGGCTGTTGCCGTCCGCCCAGCCGCCGTAGGTGTAATTCAGACCGGCAGCAATCTGCGCTGATGAATAGTCGCCATAATGGTTGAGATAGCCGCCGCAGCAGTTCATCAGACGGGCAATCAGCGTTTTCCCCGGCGGCCAGGAGCGGGTCAGCGTCCCGCCGAGCGTGCCGGTGCCGTAGTTCAGATAGATGGATTCATTGCCGTACTCTTTAATCAGCCGCTGCATATTGCTGGCGATGGTATCCAACGCCTCTTCCCAGCTGATTTGCTCGAACTTGCCCTCACCGCGTTTACCAACGCGCTTCATCGGGTACTTCAGACGGTCCGGATTATAGACCCGGCGGCGCATTGAACGCCCACGCAGGCAGGCGCGGACCTGGTGCAAACCGTCATAGTTATCATCACCGGTATTATCGGTTTCGACGTATTTAATCGCGCCATCCACCACGTGCATGCGCAGCGGGCAACGGCTACCGCAGTTGACGGTGCAGGCGCTCCAGACCACCTTCTCACTGGCGGGCGCCGGCGTATCGGCAGCATGCGACAGTCGGGTAAAAGGTAACGTTAGTGCGTTGCTGGCCAGCGCCAGGCCGCCTATTGCCGTGGTTTTCATCAGACCACGGCGGCTTACCTCAGCAGCCAGTAAAGCATCAGGGGCTTTAATTTTCATGGATACTCGCTTTGGTTGCTCACAATAAACTGACAAGCGTTATATAGGCATATATATAATGCTTTGCGATATTATTGGTTTTTTATGCTGGTTTAATCCAAAGGGAGTATCACTGCATTCGCGACAAGGATTATTGCCCGGTATCAATAAGGGCGTAAAAAAAGCGCCCGCAGGCGCTTTTAAAAGAAGGAGTGAGAAGTTTAGCCGATATATTCGAGGCCGCGCATATACGGGCGCAGCACTTCCGGGATCTCGATACGGCCATCAGCCTGCTGATAGTTTTCCATCAGCGCCACCAGGGTACGACCTACTGCCAGGCCAGAACCATTCAGGGTATGAACGAGACGGGTCTTCTTATCGGACTTGCTGCGGCAGCGAGCCTGCATACGACGCGCCTGGAAATCCCAGACGTTGGAGCAGGAGGAGATCTCACGATAAGTGTTTTGCGCCGGAACCCATACTTCGAGGTCATAGGTTTTGCAGGCGCTGAAGCCCATATCGCCGGTGCACAACGCGACCTTACGGTACGGCAGGCCCAGCAGCTGCAGCACTTTCTCGGCGTGACCGGTCATCTCTTCCAGCGCGGCCATAGAGTCTTCCGGGCGGACGATCTGCACCATTTCAACTTTATCGAACTGGTGCATACGGATCAGACCGCGGGTGTCGCGGCCATAGGAACCGGCTTCAGAGCGGAAGCACGGCGTATGGGCGGTCATTTTGATCGGCAGATCGTCCTCGTCGATGATTTCATCGCGCACCAGGTTGGTCAGCGGCACTTCCGCCGTCGGGATCAGCGCGTAGTTGCTGCTGTCAGCCTCTTCTTCCAGCGGACGGGTATGGAACAGGTCGCCGGCGAATTTCGGCAGCTGGCCAGTGCCATACAGGGTGTCCTGGTTTACCAGGTACGGGACATAGTTTTCGCTGTAGCCATGCTGTTCGGTGTGCAGATCCAGCATGAACTGCGCCAGGGCGCGGTGCAGACGGGCCAGCTGCCCTTTCATCACCACGAAGCGCGAGCCGGTGAGCTTAACGGCGGCGGCAAAATCCAGCCCCCCGTGCATTTCACCCAGCGTCACATGATCGCGCACCTCAAAATCGAACTGACGCGGCGTACCCCAGCGGCTAACTTCAACGTTGTCGTTTTCGTCGCGGCCAACCGGCACATCATCATGAGGAATATTCGGGATCGCCAGCGCGATATCGCGAATTTCCGCCAGCAGCGTTTCCAGCTCGGATTTTGCAGCATCCAGTTGTTCGCCAAGCTTGTTAACTTCCAGGCGTAATGGCTCGATGTCTTCCCCGCGCGCTTTCGCCTGGCCAATGGATTTCGATCGGGAGTTACGCTCCGCCTGCAGGTTTTCCGTTTGCACCTGCAGAACTTTACGACGCTCTTCAAGCGCGCGAAGTTTATCTACATCCAGCTTAAAGCCCCGGCGTGCCAGTTTTTCTGCGACTGCGTCTGGCTCGGTACGCAGCAGATTGGGATCGAGCATGCTTATCCTGTGCTTATCGAATTAAAAAAGAAAAGTGGCCGCAGACTACGACCACGGAAATAGTGTAATAACCTTACCGCAACGCCTCAATTAGCGGTAGCGTTTTATCGGGCTATTTTGATCCTGTTCAGCGAGCCAGGCGAGCTTTTCGCCAATTTTGCCCTCAAGCCCCCGGTTTGTCGGGTGATAATAGCGCGTTTGCGCCATTTCCTGCGGGAAGTACTGCTCGCCGGCGGCGTAGGCGTTGGGTTCGTCATGAGCGTAACGATACTCCTGGCCGTAGCCCATCTCTTTCATCAGCTTCGTCGGCGCATTGCGCAGATGCACCGGAACGTCGTAGTCAGGACGATCCCGCGCGTCGGCCAGCGCCGCTTTGAAGGCGGTGTACACCGCGTTGCTTTTCGGCGCGCAGGCCAGATAGACGATGGCCTGGGCAATCGCCCGTTCGCCTTCCGCCGGCCCGACGCGGGTAAAGCAGTCCCACGCCGAAATGGCGACCTGCATCGCCCGCGGGTCGGCGTTGCCGACATCTTCCGAGGCAATCGCCAGACAGCGGCGGGCAACATACAGCGGATCGCCGCCGGCGGTGATGATCCGCGCGTACCAGTAAAGTGCCGCATCCGGCGCGCTACCGCGCACCGACTTATGCAAGGCGGAAATCAAATCGTAGAACCGGTCGCCTTTGTTATCAAAGCGCGCGCTGCGCTCGCCAGCGATCTCGGTCAGCAGTTCCGCCTTCAGCACCCGCTTGCCCGAGTCATCGCTTTCGGCCATATCGGCCATCATTTCCAGGGTATTCAGCGCTCGCCGCGCGTCGCCATTCACTAGCTCGGCAATGGCCCTGCGGGTCTCATCCGGCAAAACGATATCCTGGCCGCCGTAGCCGCGGGTTTTGTCGTTCATCGCCTGGTCAAGCACCCGCTCGATATCGTCGGTGGTGAGCGATTTCAGTAAGTAGACGCGAGCGCGGGAGAGCAGCGCCGAGTTAAGCTCAAAGGAGGGGTTTTCGGTGGTCGCGCCAATAAAAGTAATGGTGCCGTCTTCAATATGCGGCAGAAAGGCATCCTGCTGGCTTTTATTAAAGCGATGCACTTCGTCAACAAACAGGATGGTTCGCCGGCCGGCGTTGCGATTTTGCCGCGCGCGCTCAATAGCCTCGCGAATCTCTTTCACCCCGGAGGTTACCGCTGAGATCCGTTCGACATCGGCGCTGGCGTAGCGGGCAATCACTTCCGCCAGAGTGGTCTTGCCGGTACCCGGCGGCCCCCAGAGGATCATCGAATGCAGGTGCCCGGCCTCAATGGCCCGCGGCAGGGGTTTACCCGGCGCCAGCAGGTGCTGCTGGCCAATATACTGCGCTAAATTTTCTGGCCGCATGCGAGCGGCCAGAGGTTGAAACGCGTTGTCGGAAAAATCGAGCGACAGATTGCTCACTTTCGCCTCTACTTACGTTGATCGTCCACCGTCACCCCTTTCGGCGGCGTAAAGGTGAACTTAGCTGCGTCGACGGCGCCGTTCTGCTGCGATTTCAGCTGATAGCTGCTGCGCTGATCATCCTGCTCGACGGCGCTGAACTGATGGATAGTGCCGTCCCGACCGACGTTGATCGTGAACTGCTTGAGGTTGCCGCTGCCGCTTTTTGGCGTCAGCACAAAATCATCGCCATTTTGCTTGATATTATATTGCTGCCAGTCGCTGGACTGGTTGCGGGCAATCAGCATAAACGGCGTGTTGCTGGTAGCGTCTTTCAGCCAGGTCGCCGTGGCCTGCTCGACGAACGGGTTATAGAACCACAGCGTTTTACCATCCGAAACGAGGACGCTCTCATCCGGTTGGGTCATATGCCAGTTAAACAGGTTCGGGCGTTTCACCCACAGGTCTCCCTGCCCGTCCTGCACGGCGTTACCGCTGCCGTCGGTGACTTTTTGCGTGAAGCTGGCATGGAAGCTGCTCACTTTATCAAGACGGCTTTTTAAGTCGCTGGCCGCATCTGCCCAGACCTGGCTGACGACCATACCAGACAGTAATGCACAGGTGATTGCGAGTTTTTTCATTGTTCTTCCTTAATGTGCGTCACTCCCGACGCGGGAGCCTCTTCTGCCCCTACTGTAGGACCGCCGGCGGCGGCGGGACAGAAGAATTGGCTGATTTTGCGCTTATTTACCCAACTTTGCACTCATTCAAAGGGCGGCGGCGCCAGCACTTCGCGGTTACCGTTATGGCCCTGCTCGCTGACGATACCCTGCGCTTCCATCTGTTCGATAATACGCGCGGCACGGTTATAGCCGATGCGGAACTGACGCTGAACCCCGGAAATCGACGCTTTGCGCTTCTCGGTCACAAAGTTGACTGCCTGATCGAACAACGGATCCAGCTCTTCCCCGCCGTCGAAGCCGCCACCGCCGCCTTCGCTTTCGCTGTCGGAGGTAATGCCATCCACATATTGCGGGCGACCGCGGGCTTTCCAGTCCTGAACCACGGCGTGGACTTCCTGGTCGCGCACAAACGCCCCGTGGACACGCACCGGCGTGGTAGAGTTCGGCCCGGAGTAAAGCATATCCCCCATACCCAGCAGCGATTCCGCGCCGCCCTGATCGAGAATGGTACGTGAGTCAATTTTACTCGACACGGTAAAGGCGATGCGCGTCGGGATGTTGGCCTTAATCAGGCCGGTAATAACATCTACCGACGGACGCTGTGTCGCCAGCACCAGGTGGATCCCCGCCGCGCGCGCTTTCTGCGCCAGGCGAGCGATCAGCTCTTCCACCTTTTTGCCGACGGTCATCATCAGATCGGCGAATTCATCCACCAGCACCACGATGTACGGCAGTTTTTCCAGCACCGGATGTACGGCGTCCATGCTGTCGCCAGGCTTCCAGTACGGATCCGGGATCGGACGTCCCATGCGCGCGGCTTCGGCGATCTTCTCGTTGTAGCCCGCGAGGTTACGCACGCCCAGCGCCGACATCAGCTTGTAGCGGCGCTCCATCTCATTGACGCTCCAGCGCAGCGCATTGGCGGCGTCTTTCATGTCGGTGACCACTTCCGTCAGCAGGTGCGGAATTCCTTCGTAGACCGACAGCTCGAGCATTTTCGGGTCGATCATAATGAAACGCACATCTTCCGGCTGCGCCTTGTAGAGCATGCTGAGGATCATGGCGTTGACGCCAACAGACTTACCGGAACCGGTGGTACCGGCCACCAGCAGATGCGGCATTTTCGCCAGATCGGCTACTACCGGATCGCCAGCGATGTCTTTACCCAGCACCACGGTGAGCGGAGATGGGTTATCACGGAACTTGGCGTTGTCGAGCACTTCACGCAGGTAGACGGTCTGGCGTTTTTTATTCGGCAGCTCAAGCCCGACATACGGTTTGCCCGGGATCACCTCCACCACGCGCACGGCGACCGTTGACAGCGATCGCGCCAGGTCCCGTGACAGGTTAGAGATCCGTGCGGCCTTAACGCCAGGCGCCAGATTCAGTTCGAAGCGGGTGATCACCGGCCCCGGTGAGTAGTTCACCACATCCGCTTTAATGCGGAAATCGGCGAGTCGCGCTTCCACCAGGCGTGCCATCTGCTCGAGAGCAAAGGTATCCACCGGCTCGACTTCACTCGGCGGCGGGGTAAGCAGATCCAGCGACGGCAGTGGCGTGGTCGGCTTTTGCAGCGGTCGACTATCGCCATTGCGCATCAGCAGCGGGTGGATCAGGCTCTCCTGCGGCGCAGGGGCGGCAGGCTGATGCCCCTGAGGGGCAACCGGTTGTTGCGGCTGCACGGGCTGCGACGCAGTCGGATAGGACTGCGGCTGCGGCGGCACAGGCTGATGGTGTATCGGCTGATGCTGCGCAGGTTGATAACCCTGCTGCGGAGCGGCCGCCGGTTGTTGATAGCGCTGGGCCGGCTGCTGCGGCTGGACTTCCGGCGTCGGCGTAAACAGCGGTTCGCTCGGGCCGTCATTGACCAACGTTTTCATCGGCGAGAATTCATAATCTGCCGGCGAGAACGGGTTGGCGCCCGGCGGCTGCTCGGTAGCGTACCGCTGCTGCTGGGTAGCGGCAAACTGACGCGCCAGCTCCGCTTCCGCCGCGGCGTCGGCCTCATCGTCATCAGTCGCGTTATCGTCTTCCCAGCGATGACCGTAGCGCTGCTGCTGGGTGGCGGCGAACTGGCGAGCCAGTTCATCCTGCTCCATAGCATCCGCTTCCTCATCCGAGAGCAGCTCATCATCATAATGCGGATCGCGCTCCGCCTGCCGCGCGCGCTGTTCCGCCTCCCGCTGCGACGGTAGCTTGATGCCGTAGGAGGCCAGTTCCCGACGCGTAGGAACACGCACGCGATTGGGCCGCGGTAGTTTTGGACCGATGCCCTCTTTCACCTGAACCCGTGGGCCGCTGGACGCCGGGCTGAACAATGGCGTAGCCGCAGCGGATGCGGCAGTGGACGAGGTTGCTGCCGCCGCGCCGCCGCTGGCGGCGGTAGCCTGATGCACCCCAGCCGCTACCGCAGAGACTACGGTTGTCTCCACTGGCGGTTTGGACGCAGTGGTCGGCGGCGTCAGCGGTTTAGTGGCAATCGGACTTTCCGGCTCAGGAATTGGCTGATACCAGGAGGCCAACAGCTCGCGTTCGCGCGCCCGCTTCTCTTCCACTTCCTCGAAATAATAGAGCGGCGGACGTTTCACTTCCTCCTGCACGACCTCGGGCTCTGGCTCCGGTGGGGGAACTGGCGCGCTTTGCGGCTGATACGCCGCTGGCTCCGGCTGATACGGCTGCGGCGCGGGCTGGCCGGCATGCGGGTCGTAAGCCGGCTGCTGGTAGGTCTGCGGCGCGGGCTGACCGGCATTCGGATCGTAAGCCGGCTGCTGATAGGTCTGAGGCGCAGGCTGACCGGCATAGGGATCGTAAGTTGGCTGCTGATACGGCGCTGGCTCAGGCTGATAGGCCTGCGGCGCAGGTTGACCGGCACGCGGATCGTAAACCGGCTGTTGATACGGCGCTGGCTCAGGCTGATACGCCTGCGGTGCGGTTTGCCCCGCTGGCGGCTGATAAGCAGCCTGCTGGAACGGAGCGGGTTCAGGCTGATACGCCTGCTGCGGCGGATAGCTGGCTTCCGGCTGATAAGCTGGCGCAGCGCCGTGATGGCCCACCGGTGATTCTGCCCACGCCTGCGGCGCGGCAGTAGCCGCCGCCGCTGCGCTTACCGGCTCAGCGATACTGTGGCCATTCAACAACGGATCGTAAGGGTCGAAATCGCCCGGGCGCACGGCGCTGGCGCCGGAGAACAGCACATCATCCTCTGCAGGACGCGCGGCGCTGGCGCCGGAAAACAGTACATCGTCGGCGGCAACAGGCGCCCCGCTGGCGCTGTATTGCACCACCTCTTCGCCGTCATCCATCCGTTTGCCGGAGAAAAGCGCAGCGTCGGTTTTACGCCCCATAGGGTTGGTAAACTTCTCGGCCAGACGCTTACGCCGCGCCAGCGCGCTGCGTAAGATACGGGCGCGACGCGATTCCTGCGGCCTGGCCGCCTCTTCGTCGTCGTAATCTTCCTCGTCGTCTTCGTATTCGCCTTCATCGACCCAGGTATCATCCCGACGGGTACGGTTGCTGGCAAAGGTGAGAACGGACAGGATGCCGCCGCCCAGCTTTTCCGCAATGCTGACCCACGACCAGCCGGTGAACAGCGTCAGCCCGGCCGCCCAGATACACAACAGGGCGATGGTGCCGCCGCTGCTGTGCAGCAGGGGTTGCAGCGTGGTGCTCAGCAGGCTGCCGATCACCCCGCCGGAGGCGAAGTACCAGATATCATCGGCGTTAATCGCCGCCAGACCACAGGAGGTCAGGATCAGGGCTAACGCACCGATGAGGCGAAGGGAAACGGCAAAATAATCAATGTATTCGTCGTTTTCCTGATGCCGCCAGGCAAACCAGCATCCGCCGATGATGATCACCGGGATGGTGTAGGCCATGACGCCAAAAATGAAAAAGAGGGTATCGGCAAGCCACGCGCCGGGGGCGCCGCCTAAATTATGAATAGGCTCATGCCATGCCGTTTGCGACCAGCTGGGGTCCGAGGGGTTAAAGCTCAGTAGTGCCGCCATCAGCCAGATGGCGAAGAGGGAGCAAAGGATGAGCATCGCCTCAAGGAGTCGGCGCCCGCTGCTGAGTTTGGTTAGTTTGACTTCTTTGTCTTCGGTGTATTCCTGGCTCAAGAAAGGCTCTCCAGGTATCAGGCTGTTTCCTGCCTGCTGCTAAAACGGACAACAGCGCCGGGTCTCCCCGGCACTGTTGCTGTATGGATTAACAGGAGTGTAATCAAACTACGTCGAGTTTGCACCTGTTCCGTGTTAGCGCGTCTTAATAACCAGACGATTACTTTGCTTGACTTCTTCCATTACCACGTAGGTACGGGTGTCGTTAACGCCCGGCAGGCGCAGCAAGGTCTCGCCCAGTAATTTACGATACGCTGACATATCCGGTACACGGGTTTTCAACAGATAGTCGAAATCACCGGAAACCAGATGACACTCTTGAATTTCTTCAAGTTTTTGCACTGCGGCGTTAAATTGCTCAAACACATCCGGTGCGCCACGATTCAGAGTAATCTCAACAAATACCAGAAGTGATGCATCCAGATAATGCGGGTTGAGCAGCGCCGTATAGCCCTGAATAAAACCCTGTCTTTCAAGACGACGCACACGCTCAAGGCAAGGCGTCGGAGAAAGTCCCACCCGTTTAGAAAGCTCGACGTTAGAAATTCGCCCATCTTTTTGCAATTCATTCAGGATGTTACGATCAATGCGGTCGAGATCTTTGCCAGGGCGCTTCTTGCTATCTACCATTATTATTGTCTCTCTGTATTCCTTCCCTACTCCTGTTCCGGCTCTGAGCCTTCACTGCCAGAGCCCATCCTGTTATCACCCGTACGACATTGGGTAACCCAGGGGTACGTGAGAAGCCCGTTGCCTGACGGCAGTCACCGACATCACGCATGGCGTCTGTCCACACCATGCGTAGATTTCGTTAACCCGGATAAAAATGGCATTTGCGTGCATGAAAATTCGCCGCACGCTAAATACTGCTTTTCTTCTTCCTTGAATGTTTTCGCAAAAGCACAGGTGATTGTCAAAGCAAAACATCGATTTTTAGTACAAGATGCCAGATATTCATCATCCGCCCTGGTTGATTCTCATTTTTTCGTCTTATAATTGTCCCGCCGACAGTAGAAATAGTTATATTCCTTGCCGGGAAAATCACCAATTCATTGGCAGCTTCTATTGCACACATCGTTAACAAAATCGCTGTGCTCTTTTTTTACGACAACAAATTCCCTACAATCCCAGCCCAATGTATGCCAATTATTATGGGGATCTCATGGGCACAGCCAAACACAGTAAACTGCTTATCCTTGGTTCTGGACCTGCGGGATACACCGCGGCGGTCTATGCCGCACGCGCCAACCTGCAGCCGGTGCTGATCACCGGGATGGAAAAAGGCGGTCAGCTGACCACCACGACGGAAGTGGAAAACTGGCCAGGCGATCCGAACGATCTCACCGGTCCGCTGCTGATGGAGCGCATGCACGAGCATGCCGCAAAATTTGAAACCGAGATCATTTTCGACCATATCAGCCGCGTCGATTTGCAAAACCGCCCGTTCCGTCTGACAGGCGACAGCGGCGAGTACACCTGTGACGCGCTGATCATCGCCACCGGCGCTTCCGCCCGTTACCTGGGCCTGCCTTCCGAAGAAGCCTTCAAAGGCCGCGGCGTTTCCGCGTGCGCTACCTGCGACGGATTCTTCTATCGCAACCAGAAAGTAGCGGTGATCGGCGGCGGCAACACCGCAGTGGAAGAGGCTCTGTATCTGTCGAATATCGCCTCTGAGGTACACCTGATCCACCGTCGCGATTCCTTCCGTGCGGAAAAAATCCTCATTAAACGCCTGATGGATAAAGTGGCAAGCGGCAACATCGTGCTGCATACCGATCGTACCCTCGAAGAGGTGACCGGCGACCAGATGGGCGTCAGCGGCCTGCGCCTGCGCGATACCAAAAACAGCGACAATGTCGAGTCCCTGGAAGTGGCTGGTTTATTTGTCGCCATCGGCCACAGCCCGAACACCGCCATCTTTGAGGGCCAGCTGGAGCTGGAGAACGGCTACATCAAAGTGCAGTCCGGTATCCACGGCAATGCGACCCAGACCAGCATCCCGGGCGTGTTCGCCGCCGGCGATGTCATGGACCATATCTATCGTCAGGCCATCACTTCTGCGGGCACCGGCTGCATGGCGGCGCTGGATGCGGAGCGTTACCTCGACGGTTTGGCTGACGCTTGCAAATAATCTTTACAAGTCAGTAACAAAGGTAAAGAAGGCGACGAAAAGTCGCCTTTATTTTTGCTGCGATGTAACATTGCCGTGCCCAATACTCCGATAACGACACCTGCAAAGCGCGCAATGAATAAAACCCGTCAACAAGAGTTAACCCGCTGGTTAAAACAGCAAAGCATTATCTCCCGTCGCTGGTTGATGATTTCCCGCCTGCTTGGCGTGGCGAGCGGTCTGCTGATCGTGGCGCAGGCCTGGTTCCTGGCGCGGATCCTGCACCGGATGGTGATGGAGAATATTCCAGCGACCGCCCTGCTGCTGCCGCTCACGCTGCTGGTGCTGATCTTTGTACTACGCGCCTGGGTGGTCTGGCTGCGTGAGCGGGTCGGCTTTCAGGCCGGGCAGCATATTCGCTATGAAATTCGCCGCCAGGTTCTTGACCGCCTCCAGCAGGCAGGCCCGGCGTGGATCCAGGGCAAACCGGCCGGCAGCTGGGCAACGCTTATTCTTGAGCAAATCGACGACATGCACGACTATTATGCCCGCTACCTGCCCCAGATGACGCTGGCGGCCTGCGTACCGCTGCTGATCGTTATTACTATTTTTCCGATTAACTGGGCCGCCGCGCTGATCCTTCTCGGCACCGCCCCGCTGATCCCGCTTTTCATGGCGCTGGTCGGGATGGGCGCCGCCGACGCCAACCGGCGTAACTTCCAGGCGCTGGCCCGCCTCAGCGGCCACTTCCTCGACCGCCTGCGCGGCATGGAAACCCTGCGTATTTTTCATCGCGGTCAGGCAGAAACCGATAATATTCGCGACGCCTCGCAGGATTTTCGCCAACGCACCATGGAAGTCCTGCGTCTGGCCTTCCTCTCCTCCGGGGTTCTGGAGTTTTTCACCTCCCTCTCCATTGCGCTGGTAGCGGTGTATTTTGGCTTTTCTTACCTTGGCGAGCTGAACTTCGGCCACTATGGCGCGGGCGTCACGCTGATGGCGGGATTCCTGACGCTGATCCTCGCCCCGGAATTTTTCCAGCCGTTACGTGACCTGGGTACCTTCTACCATGCCAAAGCTCAGGCCGTGGGCGCCGCAGACAGCCTGAAAACGTTTATGGAAACGCCGCTGACCCAGGTAGAGCGTGGCGAGAAAACGTTAAATGACAACGATCTGATTAGCGTGGAAGCGCGCGACCTGGTGATCAAATCTCCGGAAGGTAAAGTTCTGGCGGGGCCGCTTAATTTTGCGCTGCCCGCCGGCGCTCGCGTGGTGCTGGTCGGCCAGAGCGGATCCGGGAAAAGCTCTTTGCTGAATACACTGCTCGGCTTTCTGCCCTATGAGGGGTCGCTGATGGTCAACGGCGTAGAGCTGCGCGAGCTGGACGCTGAGCGCTGGCGCCGCCTGCTGAGCTGGGTAGGACAGAATCCGCAGTTGCCTGCCGCCACGCTGCGGGAAAACGTGCTGCTGGCGTGGCCCGAAGCTAGCGAAGCACAGCTTAGGCTGGCGCTGGACAAGGCCTGGGTCAGCGAGTTTATCGCCCTGCTGCCGCAGGGGATCCATACCGCCGTAGGCGATCAGGCGGGGCGTCTGTCGGTAGGCCAGGCGCAGCGTATCGCGGTCGCCCGCGCGCTGTTGGTGCCGTGCCGCCTGCTGCTGCTGGATGAACCTGCCGCCAGCCTTGACGCCCATAGCGAACAGCGAGTCATGCAGGCCCTGACCCACGCCTCCAGTGAGCAAACCACGCTGCTGGTCACCCACCAGCTCGAGGGGTTGGCCGACTGGGACGACGTCTGGGTGATGCAGGACGGACAGATTATCGAACAAGGCGACTATGCCACGCTGGCCCGTGCTGGTGGGGTCTTCTCGGCGCTGCTGGCCCATCGTCAGGAGGAGATTTAAATGCGCGCACTTTTACCCTATCTGGCGCTCTATAAACGCCATAAATGGATGCTGCTGCTTGGCGTCGTGCTGGCCATTGTGACCCTGCTGGCCAGCATCGGCCTGCTGACGCTCTCCGGCTGGTTCCTCTCCGCTTCAGCGGTGGTGGGCGTCGCCGGGATCTACAGTTTTAACTATATGCTGCCTGCCGCGGGCGTTCGCGGCGCGGCAATTATCCGTACCGCCGGGCGCTACTTTGAGCGCCTGGTCAGCCACGACGCTACCTTTCGCGTGCTGCAGCACCTGCGCGTTTTCACCTTCAGCAAACTGCTCCCCCTCTCTCCGGCGGGGCTGGCGCGCTTTCGCCAGGGTGAGCTGCTCAACCGGGTGGTGGCCGACGTTGACACCCTGGATCATCTCTACCTGCGGGTCATTTCGCCGCTGGTCGGCGCGCTGGTGGTGATTGTGGTCGTCACCTGCGGATTAAGTCTGCTCGACGTCCCCCTCGCGCTGACGCTCGGCGGTATCATGCTGGCGACCCTGCTGGTTATGCCGCCGCTGTTCTATCGCGCAGGTAAGCCAGCCGGCGAAAGTATGACGCAGCTGCGCGGCCAGTATCGCCAACAGCTCACCGCCTGGCTGCAGGGTCAGGCGGAGCTGATGGTATTTAACGCCAGCGACCGCTACCGCGCACAAATGGAAAAGACCGAGCTGAGCTGGCAGGATGCACAGCGGCGCCAGGCCGAGCTGACCGCGCTTTCGCAGGCGGTAATGCTGTTAATCGGTGGCATCGCCGTGGTGGCCATGCTCTGGCTGGCCTCAGACGGCGTCGGCGGCAATAGTCAGCCCGGGGCGCTGATCGCGCTATTCGTATTCTGCGCGCTGGCGGCTTTTGAAGCCCTGGCGCCGGTCACTGGCGCTTTCCAGCATTTAGGCCAGGTGATCGCCTCCGCGCGGCGGATCTCGCAGATTACCGACCAGCAGCCGGAGGTCACCTTTGTCGAAGATGAAGCCAGTTCGCCAGCGCAGGTGGCCCTAACGCTTCGGGAGGTCACCTTCCGCTATCCTCAGCAGCCCTCCCCTGCCCTGGAGAATATTTCCCTGCAGATTGCCGCCGGAGAGCACATCGCCATTCTTGGCCGGACCGGCTGCGGAAAATCGACGCTGTTGCAGTTGCTTACCCGCGCCTGGGACCCGTCACAGGGAGAGATTCTGCTCAACAATCAGCCGCTCTCCGGCCTCAGCGAAGCCACTCTGCGGCAGGCAATGAGCGTAGTGCCGCAGCGCGTGCACCTGTTCAGCGCCACCCTGCGCGACAACCTGCTGCTGGCGGCGCCTGAAGCGGATGACGCTCATCTCAGCGCTACCCTTGAGAAGGTGGGCCTCGAAAAACTGCTACAAGATGGTGGTCTTAACGGCTGGCTGGGCGAAGGCGGGCGTCAGCTCTCCGGCGGCGAACTGCGCCGACTGGCCATTGCCCGCGCGCTGCTCCACGATGCGCCGCTGATGCTGCTCGATGAACCGACAGAAGGTCTGGATGCGGCCACCGAAAGCCAGATCCTGCATCTGTTGGCAGATGTCATGCGCGACAAAACCGTGCTGATGGTGACCCATCGCCTGCGGGGCCTGGCGGGTTTTAATCAGATAATAGTCATGGACAACGGCCAGATAATTGAGCAAGGTAGTCACGCGGAGCTGCTCGCTAAACAGGGCCGGTACTTCCAGTTTAAACAGCGTCTGTAGGCTATTCTATTATCTAATTTTTGCTGATGCGTATTGAGGTTAAAATGCGTCTGGTTCAGCTCTCCCGGCACTCTATCGCCTTCCCCTCTCCGGAAGGCGCCTTGCGAGAACCTAATGGCCTGCTGGCGCTCGGCGGCGATCTGAGCCCCGCGCGGCTGCTGATGGCCTATCAGCGTGGTATTTTTCCCTGGTTTTCCCCTGGCGACCCGATCCTCTGGTGGTCGCCCGACCCCCGGGCGGTACTTTGGCCAGAGCAATTCCATCTCAGCCGCAGCATGAAGCGCTTTCATCAGCGTTCGCCCTACCGGGTCACGCTCAACCACGCCTTTGGCGAAGTGATTGAGGGCTGCGCCAGCGATCGTGACGAAGGCACCTGGATAACCAGCAGTATCGTTCGCGCCTATCACCAGCTGCATGAGCTGGGTCATGCCCACTCCATTGAAGTCTGGCAGGAGAATACCCTGGTGGGAGGAATGTACGGCGTAGCGCAGGGAGCGCTGTTTTGCGGCGAATCGATGTTTAGCCGGGCGGAAAATGCCTCCAAAACCGCGCTGCTGGTATTTTGCCAGGACTTTGCGCACAGCGGCGGTAAATTAATTGACTGTCAGGTACTGAACAACCATACCGCGTCATTAGGCGCAGTGGATATTCCCCGCCGCGATTATCTGGACTATCTGTCGGTATTACGCGGCTACCGACTGCCCGAGCGATTTTGGGTGCCGCGGGTGCTATTTCCTGGCGGATAATAAAATGTTTTCAGCACATTTTGCGTCAGGATGGTATAATTGCGCGGTAGAGTAGCTTCTGCCTGTTGCCCCGCCGCCGTTTGGGAATAATAAGAGTCAGATAACGCCCATCGTTCTGTCACTCCCCTTTACGTTTGCGCCTGTCACGCGGCATGGCCGTGTGTGTCCCGGGCAATGCGCCAAAACTACTTCGGCGATTCATACCCGTCATATTTCCGTAGCCGCTGTGCTGACTATGCGCCTTGCGGCAAGGTGAATGATTCAGGGTAGATACGTAAAACTTTACTTACATGATGAACTTCGGCATTATCTTGCCGGTTCAAAACTACGGTAGTGATACCCCAGAGGACTAGATGGCCAAAGAAGACAATATTGAAATGCAGGGCACCGTACTTGAAACGTTGCCTAACACTATGTTCCGCGTAGAACTGGAAAACGGTCACGTGGTAACCGCGCATATCTCCGGTAAAATGCGTAAAAACTACATCCGCATTCTGACGGGCGACAAAGTGACTGTTGAGCTGACCCCGTACGACCTGAGCAAAGGCCGCATTGTCTTCCGTAGTCGCTGATTGTTTTCGCCCCTAAGGCGTCAGATGCTGAAGGCCGGGATAATTCCCGGTCTTTTCATTTCTGCCGTCAGCAAAAAAAAACCGGCCCCTGGCCGGTTTTTTACATTGAAGATATCGCCTTAGTGGGCCGCTTCCGGTTTGTGCTTCGGAGCGCTATGGAAGTCGTAAGTCAGCGTATTTTTGTCGCTGTCCAGAGAGACAGTGACCTGACCACCGTCGACCAGCGAGCCAAACAGCAGCTCGTTCGCCAGCGGTTTTTTCAGGTTGTCCTGAATGACGCGTCCCATTGGACGTGCCCCCATCGCCCGATCGTAGCCTTTCGTCGCCAGCCAGTCGCGCGCTTCCTGACTCACTTCCAGGGAGACGCCTTTCTGGTCCAGCTGGACCTGCAGCTCGACGATAAACTTGTCGACAACCTGATGGATCACCGTGGTAGACAAATGATCGAACCAGATGATGTTGTCGAGGCGGTTACGGAACTCCGGCGTAAAGATCTTTTTGATCTCATCCATCACATCCGGACTGTTGTCCTGCTGAATAAGGCCAATCGATTTACGCTCGGTTTCCCGCACCCCGGCGTTGGTGGTCATCACCAGCACCACGTTGCGGAAGTCCGCTTTACGGCCGTTATTATCGGTCAGCGTCCCGTTATCCATCACCTGCAGCAGCAGGTTGAACACGTCCGGATGCGCTTTTTCGATCTCATCAAGCAGCAATACCGCGTGCGGATGTTTAATCACCGCATCGGTCAGCAGCCCGCCCTGATCGAAGCCGACGTAGCCCGGAGGCGCCCCGATCAAACGGCTGACGGTATGACGTTCCATATATTCGGACATGTCAAAGCGCAGCAGCTCAATACCCAACGCCTTCGCCAGCTGGACGGTCACTTCGGTTTTCCCGACCCCGGTCGGCCCGGCGAACAGGAACGATCCCACCGGCTTGTGCTCATGGCCCAGCCCGGCGCGCGCCATTTTAATAGCCTCGGTCAGCGCCTCGATGGCTTTATCCTGTCCAAAGACCAGCATTTTCAGACGGTCGCCCAGGTTTTTCAGCGTGTCGCGATCGCTGCGGGAGACGCTCTTCTCAGGGATCCGCGCAATGCGCGCCACCACTGATTCGATATCCGCCACGTTAACCGTTTTCTTACGCTTGCTGACCGGCATTAAGCGCGCCCGCGCGCCCGCTTCGTCAATGACGTCAATCGCCTTATCCGGCAGATGACGATCGTTAATGTATTTCACCGCCAGTTCAACCGCCGCACGCACCGCTTTGGCGGTATAACGCACATCATGGTGCGCTTCGTACTTCGGCTTCAGGCCGTTGATAATCTGGACCGTCTCTTCCACCGACGGTTCGGTAATATCGATCTTCTGGAAACGGCGGGCCAGCGCACGATCTTTTTCAAAGATGTTGCTGAACTCCTGGTAAGTGGTGGAGCCGATCACCCGGATCTTGCCGCTGGAAAGCAGCGGTTTGATCAGGTTAGCCGCATCGACCTGGCCGCCAGACGCCGCCCCCGCACCGATAATGGTGTGGATTTCATCAATAAACAGGATGCTGTTGGTATCCTGCTCCAGCTGTTTGAGCAACGCTTTGAAGCGTTTTTCAAAATCGCCACGATATTTGGTCCCTGCCAGCAAAGAGCCAATGTCGAGCGAGTAGATAGTGCAGTCGGCCATCACTTCCGGCACATCGCCCTGCACAATACGCCAGGCAAGGCCTTCGGCGATCGCGGTTTTACCGACGCCGGATTCCCCCACCAGCAGCGGGTTATTTTTCCGCCGACGGCACAGGACCTGAATCGCGCGCTCCAGCTCTTTTTCACGGCCGATCAGGGGATCAATGCCGCCGACGCGAGCAAGCTGATTGAGGTTGGTGGTGAAGTTTTCCATACGTTCCTCCCCGCCGGCTTGCTCTTCATTGCCAGGCTGGCTTCCGCTGTTATCGGAAGACTGGCTCGGCTCGTCTTTGCGTGTACCATGAGAAATGAAGTTCACCACATCAAGACGGCTCACTTCATGTTTACGCAGCAGGTAGGCGGCCTGCGACTCCTGCTCGCTGAAAATCGCCACCAGCACGTTGGCGCCGGTCACTTCGCTGCGGCCAGAAGATTGTACGTGGAAGACGGCGCGCTGCAGCACACGCTGGAAGCTTAGCGTCGGCTGGGTGTCGCGCTCTTCTTCCGTGGCTGGCAGAACGGGTGTGGTTTGTTCGATGAAGGCTTCAAGTTCCTGACGCAATGCCACCAGGTCCACTGAACACGCTTCCAGGGCCTCACGGGCCGAGGGGTTGCTTAGCAGAGCCAGCAGCAAGTGCTCGACGGTCATAAACTCATGACGGTGCTCGCGCGCTCTGGCGAAAGCCATATTTAAACTGAGTTCCAGTTCTTGATTGAGCATAGGCACCTCCCCCAATTTTCATGCCTGTATTCAGGCTTTTTCCAGCGTACACAGCAATGGATGCTCGTTCTCCCTCGCGTACTGATTCACCATAGCGACTTTGGTCTCCGCCACTTCCGCGGTAAACACGCCACAAATCGCCTTACCTTCATAGTGAACCGTGAGCATCAGTTGCGTTGCACGTTCAACATCATAAGAAAAGAATTTTTGTAACACGTCAATAACAAACTCCATCGGAGTGTAGTCATCATTGACCAATATCACTTTATACATAGATGGCGGTTTAATCGCATCACGAACTTCGTCGTCAACCAGGTGCTCGAAGTCCAGCCAATCTCTCTTACTCATCGTCAGTGTTCATCATCGGTTGCTGTTGCCAACAGGCGGAGGCCTGTCGATGACCAGAGGTTATGCTCATCACAAATCTACAATAGATCATAGATAACTATCATCTATCGCTTCTATCCGCGACGGCTGTCACATTCCCCGGCAATAGCGTTAACTGCTTCAAATTTTGACGCATTTTTCGCCGTTCCCCCTCCTCAATCGCTTGACGCGTTTTCGTATTTCTCTAAATTGTAGTGGCGAGAGTTGGCGAGCAATTGAACAACTCGTCACTCCACCACCGGTTCATTCCATCTTACTAATAAAGATTTACGAAGGATGTCGAAGTATGGAAATGGGTACTGTTAAGTGGTTCAACAATGCCAAAGGGTTCGGTTTTATCTGCCCTGAGGGCGGCGGCGAAGACATTTTCGCCCATTACTCCACCATCCAGATGGATGGTTACAGAACGCTAAAAGCCGGACAAGCCGTTCGGTTTGATGTTCACCAGGGGCCAAAAGGCAATCACGCCAGCGTGATCGTCCCTGTGGAAGCGGAAACGGCTGCATAACTCTTTTGCTTCATTGTGTACATCCTGCTAATAAAATGCCAGTCCTTCTGACTGGCATTTTTATTTCTCGCCCCGCCTATTCTCGCGCCAGGGCATCCACCGGATCGAGCCGCGCCGCGTTGCGCGCAGGCAGCCAACCAAACAGCACCCCGGTCAGCGTCGAACAGAGAAACGCCGTCAGCAGCGCCAGCGGAGAAAAACCAATCTCCCAGCCGGGGAGAAACAGCTGTAAAATAAAGGCGATCATCAGCGACAATGCTACGCCCAGCGCGCCACCGACCAGGCAAACCAGCACCGCTTCAATGAGAAACTGCTGCAGCACATCGCTGGCCCGGGCGCCAACCGCCATGCGGATGCCGATCTCCCGGGTTCGTTCGGTCACCGACACCAGCATAATATTCATTACGCCAATCCCGCCGACCACCAGGGCAATCACCGCCACCAATGTCAGGAACAGCTGTAAGGTATGTGTGGTCCTTTCGGCGGTTTTCAAGACGCTGTCCATATTCCAGGTGAATACATCTTTTTTACCATGCCGCAGCTCCAGCAGACGCAGCAGCTGTTTCTCTGCGGTTTCACTGTCGTAGCCTTCATGAACGCGCACAGTGATGGAGTTCAGCCACGACTGGCCCATTACTCTTCCCGCCATGGTGGTGTAGGGCAACCAGACGCGGAGAATTTTGCTGCTGCCGAACATCGACTGTTTTTCATCCGCAACGCCAATCACCGTGGCCGGCATATTGCCCACCAGAATCACCTCTCCCACCACTTTCGCTTTATTGGGAAACAGCTGCCGACGGGTATTGCTGTCGAGCACTACCACCTGTGCCCGACTGTTGAGCTGCAGTTCATTGAAGGTATTGCCTTCGCTAAAGGTCATGCCGTAGACATTAAAATACTGTGGACCGACCCCCTCCGCGCTGGCGGCAACGTCAATATTGTTGGCGCGCAGGCGCAGGCTTTTTGAAACCGCCGGCGTGGCGGAGCGCACCCACGGCTGCTTCTGGATCGCCAGCAAATCGTCATACTTCAGCGCCTGCTGATAGCGCGGGTCGTCGTCGCCAAAATCCTTACCAGGATACACATCAATGGTATTGGTGCCGATGGCGCGAATATCCGCCAGCACCATCTGCTTGGCGGCATCCCCCACCACCACGATCGACACCACCGAGGCAATACCGATAATAATGCCGAGCATGGTCAGCAGGGTACGCATTTTATTCGCCGCCATCGCTCGCCAGGCCATTACCAGCGCTTCGCGAAAGCCGCTGGTAAACTGACGCCACGCCGAAGGCTCCGCCTGCGGACGGGCGCGCAGTCCGCCGCCCTGGCGGCTGGCGGGCGGGTTGCGGACGAGCTCGCCATCGCGGATCTCGACGATCCGCTCCGCCTGAGCGGCGACCTGCGGATCGTGGGTCACAATGATGACCGTGTGCCCCTGCGCTTTTAGCTGGTGCAGGATCGCCATTACCTCTTCGCCGGAATGGCTGTCCAGCGCGCCGGTCGGTTCATCAGCGAGGATCACCTCCCCGCCATTCATCAGGGCGCGGGCGATACTGACCCGCTGCTGCTGACCGCCGGACAACTGTGACGGTTGATAGTCGGCGCGCTCGCCCAGCCCCAGCCGCACCAGCAGCTCATGAGCGCGCGCCAGGCGCGCGCGCCGTTCACTGCCGGCATACACCGCCGGCACTTCGACATTCTGCGCGGCGGTCAGATGGGACAGCAAATGGTAGCGTTGAAAGATAAAGCCAAAGTGTTCCCGCCGCAGACGGGCCAGCGCATCGCCATCCAGCTGCGCGATATCGGTTCCCGCCACCCGATAGGTGCCGCTGGTGGGTTTGTCGAGGCAGCCAAGGATATTCATCAGCGTCGATTTTCCCGAGCCGGAGGCCCCGACGATCGCCACCATCTCACCCGCATGGATGCTGAGGGTGATCCCCTTCAGGACCTCAACGCTGCCGTCGCCGGAAGGATAGCTGCGACGTATATTTCGCAGCTCAAGCAGCGCCGTCATTTTGCCGCCCCGCTCGCGCTCTCGCCGACGATCACTTCGTCGCCCTCTTCCAGACCTTGCACCACTGCGACGTCGGTATCATTGCGGGCGCCAATGATAACCTCACGCTCTTTGACCTCACCGGTGCGCAACAGTCGAACGTGGTAGCGGTTATCGCCTACCGCGTCGCCCAGGGCGCTCAGCGGGATAGTAATCACGTTCTTCACCTCAGCCAGCTGAATGTGCACCTGCGCGGTCATGTCGAGGCGCAGGATCCCCTGCGGGTTCGGTACCTCGAAGCGGGCATAATAGAAGATGGCGTCATTCACTTTTTCCGGCGTCGGCAGAATGTCTTTCAGTTTACCTTCATAACGGGTAAGCGGGTCGCCCAGCACGGTAAACCACGCTTTTTGCCCCGGTCTGAGGTGGATGACATCCGCCTCAGAGACCTGCGCTTTAACCAGCATGGTGCTGAGATCCGCCAGCGTCAGAATGTTAGGCGCCTGCTGGGCGGCGATCACTGTCTGTCCCTGCAGGGTGGTAATTTGCGTCACTTCGCCGGCCATCGGCGCCAGGATCCGCGTGTAATCGAGGTTGGTCTTCGCCGTATCGAGCGTCGCCTGGTTACGCTTTATTTGCGCTTCAATAGTGCCGATCTGCGCCTGTTTCACCGCCAAATCGGTGGCCGCGGTATCAAGGTCCTGCCGCGAGACCAGCTGGCGCTGCGCCAGCTGCTGCTGACGGGCCAGAGTCACTTGCGCCAGTTTGCTCTCCGCGCGCGCCTGATTGAGCTGGGCGCGCAGCTCCATGAGCGTCGCTTCCACCTCTTTAATCTGGTTTTGCGCCTGCTCCGGATCGATAACCCCCAGCAACTGATCCTTTTTAACCTTATCGCCAATATTGACGTGCAGCGTTTTCAGCTGTCCGCTGACCTGGGCGCCGACGTCAACTTTTCGCAGGGCATCCAGTTTGCCGGTGGCCAGCACGCTCTGCTGGAGATCCCCTTTGCGAACTACCAGCGTCTGGTAGTTCGGCAGCGGCGCATTGAGGATCCGCCATCCCCAGATAGCCAGCCCCAGCACAACGATCGCCAACAGCCACCAGACGGTCCTGCGTTTTCCCTTCACTTTCATATTCCGATTCCTGCTGTTTCCCTGCCGCTCCAGGCGGTGATTCTATCGAAACCCGTTGGCAACAGGACACCCATTTTTCTCGTCAATGAGGTTTTGTTTAGCTGCCGGAGAGCTTTGTGCCGCCGTAAATGACGACGGCGGTGAGATTAATCGGCACGACCGCGGGCTAGCCACAGCACCCGTGAGAACATTTTCTTCAGCAGCGTCGGCACAGCGTCCACGCCACGGCGGCCGGCCTCCATCGCCACCTCAATCGCCAGGTCCGGCTTGGATGAGCGATGGATGGCTTTGGTGATCACCCGCCGCATATTCATCGGGACATTATCCGGGATCTGCGCCACCCGATGATAAACGTCATCAAATCCCTGACGATACATAAAGTGTTCCATATCCAGCGCCGGCAGACTGGTCAGATGGTCGCGCTCCAGCTCGCGATCGTTATTAAGCAGACCTCGTACCGTCGCGGCATATTTTTTCCCCGCCTCATCGCCGTCCACCAGCACGTGCCACTGGATCCCCATCCGGCGGGCAAATTTGATCAATGGCTTCAGGCCGGACTGGGCGAACTCGATCACCTTAACCCCTTCAGCATCAAAATGATGACCGCACTGCCGGGCCAGTTCGTTGATAACCCAGGTTTCCGTCTCTCCCTCCACCAGCAGCCAGCAGCGGGCGAAGAGCGATGAGGCGCGATTGAAGCGAATGTGAAAAGCAATGCGCCGGCTCTCTTCGGCATTCATTCCGCCCGGCCCCAACCGCCACGCCGATACCCGCGTCGACTCACGCACCAGCCGGCAGACCTGCTCTACCGGCGTCAGGGACAGCAGCTCTCCGGAGTTGGTGGTGGTCACACGCTGCAGCGGCAACAAATTCAGCAGGTGCCAGGCGACGGAAAGCATGATCGGATGCAGACGGGTCTCGGGATCTTCAATCAACAGCAGCGGTCGCGCGTCGCGATCGAGGCGCACCGTCCCTTTCGCCTGCAGGAGGGTGGCAAACAGCCCCAGCAGGATCACCCGATGGCTGCGCCCGCCGGGCTTGTCGATCATCCGGTTGATAATATCCAGATAACGCCAACTGCGCTGTTCATCATGGGAGCGCCGCCGCATCAGGCGATGCCGCGTCTGAGCGCTGCTTTGCTCGGCAAAGTAATGCTCAAGCAGTTGCACCATGGCCGATAGCCCCTGACGGATCTGACCGTCCGATAAATTTTGCGGATGGCTGACCAGTTCGCGAGAGAGAAAATCCAGCTGACGGGCGGTGATCTCTATCTGCGGCGAGTGCGGTACCGTCCCGTTATGGATGCGGCGCATAAAGCGCGCATCGCGCAGGCGCAGCACCGGCATCAAACGCACCAGGTGTCGGGCCAGCTCATCAATCTCCTCCAGCACCAACGCTTCGCCTTCACCATCGATAAAGCTCCGCAGGGTCATCACGCTGTCATCTTCGGCGAGCTCGCCCTCCAGGCGATAGAACACCCGGTGATACCCGTCATCGCAAGGCACCCAGCAGCGCTGAAGCGGACGGAAACGCCGGACCCGATGGCGGCCTGGCTCCGTTTCGCGGAAGGTCAGGATAATATGCAAATGGTGTTCGCGCCCCTGGATGTCGCCCGGGGGAAACCAGAAATCATCGCGAACAAAGTGATAAAGATCGAACTCCGGCGACAAAAGCAGGGTCAGCGCATCAAGCAGACTGGACTTCCCCCACGCGTTCTCCCCGATCAGGACGTTATTTTGCTCCAGCATCAACGACAAACGATTGATACCGCGAAAACCGACGATTTCTACGCGCTCAAGAAGCATATCCCCTCCGCTACACCACCACTCTCCTTCAGTAATCAACAGTATAGCGAGGGCGGAGGCAAGATGACACTCTGCTTAATCGCATCCGTGGCTCATATTCAGCGGATTAAATATATTCATAAAATTACTCACTTATCGCCTATTACCGGCTGTTGATTATTCATCAAACAAAATAGTTTTATTTCAGGCGTTATGATCTACACTATTGATAATCTTCCATGGATAAAGGAAAGGCTAAACTGGCAAAAGGAATCCACTCACCTTGCCCTAAATCAAATAATATCAATATATTTAACTGGCTCCGGGATGGCGATTATCTCTAGAATAACGCCGCTTTATTTTTATCGTCATCCCTTATCACGATAATTAAAGACCGGCACGGTCCGCTCGTGCGCGTAAACAATTTAATTGAGGTGGTTATGTTCAGAAAATTAGCAGCCGAATGCTTCGGCACCTTCTGGCTTGTATTTGGCGGCTGCGGTAGCGCCGTGCTCGCCGCGGCTTTCCCCGAGCTGGGTATTGGTTTTGCCGGCGTCGCGCTGGCATTTGGCTTAACGGTATTAACCATGGCGTTTGCGGTCGGCCATATTTCCGGGGGGCATTTCAACCCGGCGGTCACCTTAGGCCTGTGGGCCGGCGGCCGTTTTCCGGCAAAAGAGGTCATTGGCTATATTATCGCTCAGGTGGTCGGCGGAATTATTGCCGCGGCGGTGCTGTACGTGGTTGCCAGCGGTAAAGCCGGCTTTGATGCCGCCGCCAGCGGCTTTGCCTCCAACGGCTATGGCGAACACTCCCCGGGCGGCTTCTCCATGCTGTCGGCTATCGTCATTGAAATTGTCATGACCTGCGGCTTCCTGCTGGTTATTCATGGCGCGACCGATAAACATGCGCCGGCGGGCTTTGCCCCCATCGCCATCGGCCTGGCGCTGACCCTCATCCATTTGATCAGCATTCCAGTCACCAATACCTCGGTCAACCCGGCGCGCAGCACCGCGGTGGCAATTTTCCAGGGCGGCTGGGCGCTGCAGCAGCTGTGGCTGTTCTGGGTCATGCCAATCGTCGGCGGGATCCTCGGCGGCGTGCTGTATCGCACCCTGCTGGAAAAACGCGATTAACGCTTTTCAAAGCCCGGGTCTCCGGGCTTTTTCTTTCTGGCGACAGCTTTACTCGGCCCGGTGATTTGGGTAGTGTCATGGGCGCTATTCTCATCATGCAAGGGCTGCATCGTTCATGTTTTCGGGACTCTTTATTATTCTGTTGCCGCTGGTCGTCGGCTATTTACTGCCTCTTCGTCACTCCTCCGCGCTAAAGCTGATAAACCGCATGCTCAGCTGGATTGTCTATGTAATCCTTTTTTTTATGGGTATCAGCCTGGCGTTCCTCGACAATCTGACCAGCAACCTGCTGGCAATATTGCATTACGCCGCGGTGAGCGTGGTTATCATTTTACTGTGTAATATCGCCGCCCTGCTGTGGCTGGAAAGTAAAATGCCATGGCGCAGTCAGCATCGTCAGGAGAAATTACCCTCGCGCCTGGCCATGGCCCTGGAATCGCTGCAGCTGTGCGGTGTGGTCGTGCTCGGTTTTCTGCTCGGTCTGACCAGACTGCCTTTTTTACAGCACGCGACAGAAGCCAGCGAATATACGTTGATTTTTCTCCTGTTCCTCGTTGGTATCCAATTACGCAATAATGGAATGAGTCTGCGACAAATAGTCCTTAACCGCCGGGGAATGATCGTCGCCGTGGTGGTTACGGCCAGTTCATTACTCGGCGGGATACTTAACGCCTTTATTCTCGGTCTGCCGTTAAAGACCGGTCTGGCAATGGCCAGCGGTTTCGGCTGGTATTCGCTCTCCGGTATTTTACTCACCGAATCCTTTGGCCCGGTCATCGGTAGCGCGGCGTTCTTTAACGATCTCTGTCGCGAGCTGCTGGCCATCATGTTAATTCCGGGCCTTATTCGCCGCAGCCGCTCCACGGCGCTGGGGCTATGCGGCGCCACCTCGATGGACTTCACCTTACCGGTACTGCAGCGTTCCGGCGGCGTCGAAATCGTCCCTGCCGCCATCGTGCACGGTTTTCTGCTTAGTTTGCTGGTCCCGATCCTGATCGCCTTTTTTACCGCCTGAGCACCCGTTGGCGGCAGCCCTCCTGCCGCCAAATTTGCGCTAAATCAATCTCCCTTTAAGTTGTCTTAGAAATACCTTTTCACCCGTTGCCGCGCGGCATAACCTTAAACATGTATATTAAATATAACTTTAAAGGTGTAACCATGTTTTGTGTGCAATGTGAACAAACCATTCGTACCCCAGCCGGCAACGGCTGCTCTTACGCGCAGGGGATGTGCGGTAAAACAGCGGAAACCTCGGACCTGCAGGATCTGCTGATTGCGTCACTGCAAGGCCTGTCCGCCTGGGCGCTTAAAGCGCGCGAATATGGCATTATCGATCATCAGGTCGACAGCTTTGCCCCCCGCGCCTTCTTCTCCACCCTGACTAACGTTAACTTCGATTCCCCGCGCATCGTCGGCTACGCCCGCCAGGCAATTGCCTTGCGTGAGGCGCTGAAAGCGCAATGCCTGGCGATCGATGCCAGCGCCGCGGTCGACAGCCCGGTCGCCGACCTGCAGCTGGTCAGCGACGATCTGGGCGACCTGCAGCGTCAGGCGGCGGACTATACCCCGAATAAAGATAAAGCCGCCATCGGCGAAAATATTCTCGGTCTGCGCCTGCTGTGCCTGTACGGTCTGAAGGGTGCGGCGGCCTATATGGAGCACGCCCACGTGCTCGGCCAGTACGACAACGCTATCTATGCCCAGTACCATAAAATCATGGCATGGCTGGGCACCTGGCCTGCGGATATGAATGCGCTGCTCGAATGTTCGATGGAAATCGGCCAGATGAACTTCAAAGTGATGAGCATCCTCGACGCCGGTGAAACGACCAAATACGGCCATCCGACGCCGACTCAGGTCAACGTTAAAGCCACCGAAGGGAAGTGCATCCTGATCTCCGGCCACGATCTGAAGGATCTGTATAACCTGCTGGAGCAGACGGAAGGCACCGGCGTCAACGTCTATACTCATGGCGAAATGCTGCCGGCTCACGGCTATCCGGAGCTGCGTAAATTCAAACATCTGATTGGCAACTACGGCAGCGGCTGGCAAAACCAGCAGGTGGAGTTCGCCCGCTTCCCGGGCCCCATCGTGATGACCTCTAACTGCATCATCGACCCGACCGTCGGCGCCTACGACGACCGCATCTGGACTCGCAGCATCGTCGGCTGGCCGGGTGTGAACCATCTGGAAGGTGAAGACTTCTCCCCGGTCATTGCCCAGGCGCAGCAGATGGCGGGCTTCCCGTACAGCGAAATCCCGCATCTGATCACCGTCGGCTTTGGCCGTCAGACCCTGCTTGGCGCGGCGGATACGCTGATCGATCTGGTCAGTCGTGAAAAACTGCGCCATATCTTCCTCGTCGGCGGCTGCGACGGCGCCCGCGGGGAGCGTAACTACTTCACCGATTTCGCCACCAGCGTGCCGGATGACTGCCTGATCCTGACCCTGGCCTGTGGCAAATACCGCTTCAACAAACTGGACTTTGGCGATATCGAAGGGCTGCCGCGCCTGGTCGACGCCGGGCAGTGTAATGACGCTTACTCGGCGATTATTCTGGCGGTCACGCTGGCGGAGAAACTGGGCTGTGGCGTCAACGATCTGCCGCTGTCGCTGGTGCTCTCCTGGTTCGAACAGAAAGCGATCGTCATCCTGCTGACGCTGCTGTCGCTGGGTGTGAAAAACATCGTCACCGGTCCGACGGCGCCTGGTTTCTTCACCCCGGATCTGCTGGCGGTCCTCAATGAGAAGTTTGGTCTGCGTTCCGTGACCACCGTGGAACAAGATATGCAGCAGCTGCTGAGCGCTTAAGGAGTCCCTGATGACTATGCCAACCTCCCAGTGCCCGTGGCGGATGCAGGTTCACCACATTCACCAGGAAACCCCGGACGTGTGGACCTTTTCGCTGCTGTGCCACGATTACTATCCGTACCGCGCTGGCCAGTACGCTCTGGTTAGCGTGCGTAACTCGGCGGAAACGCTGCGCGCCTATACCCTCTCCTCGACGCCGGGGGTCAGCGAATACATTACGCTGACCGTTCGCCGTATTGACGAGGGTACGGGTTCGCAGTGGTTGACCCGCGAGGTCAAACGCGGCGATTACCTTTGGCTGTCCGATGCGATGGGCGAGTTTACCTGCGACGATAAAGCGGAAGATAAATTCCTGCTGCTGGCCGCCGGTTGCGGCGTGACACCGATCATGGCGATGCGCCGCTGGCTGGCTAAGCATCGACCGCAGGCCGACGTACAGGTGATTTATAACGTGCGTTCGCCGGAAGATGTAATCTTTGCCGAAGAGTGGCGCAACTACCCGGTCACCCTGGTAGCGGAGCACAACGCGACGCACGGTTTTGTCGCCGGCCGTCTGACCCGGGAGCTGCTGCAGAGCGTGCCGGATTTAGCCAGCCGCACCGTGATGACCTGCGGCCCGGCGCCTTATATGGAGAAGGTCGAGCAGGATGTTGCCGCCCTGGGCGTCACCCGCTTCTTTAAGGAAAAATTCTTCACCCCGGTGGCTGAGGCCGCCACCAGCGGGCTGAAATTTACTAAACTGCAGCCGGCGCGCGAGTTTTACGCGCCGGTGGGCACCACGCTGCTCGACGCGCTGGAGAGCAATAAAGTGCCGGTGACCGTCGCCTGCCGCGCCGGCGTCTGCGGCTGCTGCAAAACCAAAGTGGTTTCCGGGAAGTACAGCGTCACCAGCACCATGACGCTGACCGACGCCGAAATCGCCGACGGCTATGTGCTGGCCTGCTCCTGTCATCCGCAGAGCGATCTGGTTCTCGCCTGAGGTCAAAATCCCCGGTGGCGCTACCGCTTACCGGGGCTACAGCGCTGTGCGATTTGGTAGCCCGGAGAAGGCGCAATGCGCCGCCTCCGGGAAAATCCCTGGCGACAATAAACAAACGCTCAGGCGACATGAGATAAACGCTTTCCCGGACTGAAAAAATTGCAAATCGCCAACAGTATCGACTTTACGCCCCAGGACGAATGAGGCATTTTTACCGCCAGGCCGACTGACCGGCCAGCGAATAACGCCCCGCGCCGAGTAGCGCAATCGCCAGTGCGCCAACAAAGAAATAGACCAGATTCTCAATGGCCCACGCTCCCACCGCATCAAGCGCAAACGTCTTATCTAAGCCGACCATCAGCCACGCCACCACCATGGTGAACGCCAGCACCAACGCCGCCGGGCGGGTCAGGACGCCGAGAATTAACAAGCAGGGAGCGACCACTTCCCCCACCAGCACACCGTAGGCGATAAACCCGGGCAATCCCTGCGCCGCCAGCATCCCGCTAATGCCATCCACACCATCTATCAGCTTATGGATTCCATGGAAAAGCATTAAGCCGCCGACGGCAAGTCGTAACAAGAGTTTACCGGCGTCATCATGCGACAGCCTGCGATTTACTGTGTTTAACAATCCTTTAACCATTTGATGTGCATCCTGTTTTGCATCCTGTGTACTTCCAGAGTATGCGCAGCCGGAGAGGAATAAAACCAGCAAAAAATCAGGGGTAATCGGTTACATTGCGGTCAGTTTCATCTAAGCTTGAAGGCGTTATCAAAAAAAGGAGATGGAGATCATGAAACAGACCGTGGCGGCATACATTGCCAAAACGCTGGAACAGGCCGGCGTGAAACGTATCTGGGGCGTCACCGGAGATTCCCTCAATGGATTGAGCGATAGCCTTAACCGCATGGGCACCATCGACTGGATGCCCACCCGGCACGAAGAGGTCGCCGCTTTCGCCGCTGGCGCGGAAGCGCAGCTGACCGGCGAGCTGGCGGTCTGCGCCGGCTCCTGCGGACCGGGCAACCTGCATCTGATTAACGGTTTGTTTGACTGTCATCGCAACCATGTCCCGGTGCTGGCCATCGCCGCCCACATCCCATCCAGCGAAATCGGCAGCGGCTATTTTCAGGAAACCCATCCTCAGGAGCTGTTCCGCGAGTGCAGCCATTACTGCGAACTGGTCTCCACGCCGGAGCAGATCCCGCAGGTGCTGGCAGTGGCGATGCGTAAGGCAGTGATTAACCGCGGCGTCTCGGTGGTGGTGCTACCCGGCGATGTGGCGCTGAAGGCCGCCCCGGAAAGCGCCAGCAGCCACTGGTATCATGCGCCGCTGCCGACGGTCACCCCGGCGGAAGAAGAGCTGCGCAAGCTGGCGCAGCTTATTCGCTACTCCAGCAATATCGCGCTCATGTGCGGCAGCGGTTGCGCCGGCGCCCACCAGGAACTGGTGGAGTTCGCAGCCAAAATTAAAGCCCCCATCGTCCACGCCCTGCGCGGCAAAGAGCACGTGGAGTACGACAACCCGTACGATGTGGGCATGACCGGGCTGATTGGCTTCTCCTCTGGCTTCCACACCATGATGAACGCCGATACCCTGATCCTGCTGGGCACCCAGTTCCCCTATCGCGCCTTCTACCCAACCGACGCGAAAATTATCCAGATCGACATCAACCCCGGCAGCATCGGCGCACACAGTAAGGTCGACATGGCGCTGGTGGGCGATATTAAATCGACGCTGAAGGCGCTGCTGCCGCTGCTGGAAGAGAAAACCGATCGCCACTTCCTCGATAAGGCGCTGGAGCACTATCGCGACGCGCGAAAAGGGCTCGACGATCTGGCTAAACCCAGCGATAAAGCCATTCACCCGCAATATCTGGCGCAGCAGATCAGTCATTTTGCCGATGAAGATGCCATTTTCACCTGTGATGTCGGCACCCCGACCGTCTGGGCGGCACGCTATCTCAAAATGAATGGTAAACGCCGCCTGCTGGGCTCGTTCAACCACGGCTCAATGGCCAACGCCATGCCGCAGGCCATCGGCGCCAAGGCCACTGCGCCGGAGCGGCAGGTAGTGGCCATGTGCGGCGACGGCGGGTTCAGCATGCTGATGGGCGATTTTCTGTCGCTGGCGCAGATGAAGCTGCCGGTGAAGATTGTCATCTTTAACAACAGCGTGCTGGGCTTCGTGGCGATGGAAATGAAGGCCGGGGGCTATCTCACCGACGGTACGGAGCTCCACGATACCAACTTCGCCCGCATCGCCGAGGCCTGCGGTATCAAAGGTATACGCGTTGAAAAAGCCTCCGAGGTGGATGAAGCGCTGCAGACCGCCTTCCGCACCGACGGTCCGGTGCTGGTCGACGTCGTCGTCGCCAAAGAGGAACTGGCGATCCCGCCGCAGATCAAGCTGGAGCAGGCCAAAGGCTTTAGCCTGTATATGCTGCGGGCGATCATCAGCGGGCGCGGCGATGAGGTCATCGAACTGGCGAAAACCAACTGGCTCAGGTAAAACAGAAGCAATACGTTGAACCAGACCAAGGAAAAGCCGTGATCGATTTACGCAGTGATACCGTTACCCGTCCCGGGCGCGCCATGCTGGAGGCCATGATGGCCGCCCCGGTCGGGGACGATGTGTATGGCGACGACCCTACCGTCAATGAACTGCAGCGCTATGCCGCCGACCTGGCCGGCAAAGAAGCGGCGCTATTTCTACCCACCGGCACCCAGGCCAACCTCGTTGGCCTGCTCAGCCATTGCCAGCGCGGCGAAGAGTATATCGTCGGCCAGGGGGCGCATAACTATCTGTACGAAGCCGGCGGCGCGGCGGTCCTCGGCAGTATTCAACCGCAGCCGATCGACGCCGCGGCGGATGGTTCGCTGCCGCTGGATAAAGTGGCGGCGAAAATCAAACCCGACGATATCCATTTTGCCCCCACCCGCCTGCTGAGCCTGGAAAACACTCATAACGGTAAGGTGCTGCCGCGCGACTATCTGCAGGAAGCCTGGGCGTTTACCCGCCAGCGCAATCTGGCGCTGCACGTCGACGGCGCACGCATCTTTAACGCCGTGGTGGCCTACGGCTGCGAGTTACGCGATATCGCCCAATACTGCGACTCCTTCACCATCTGCCTGTCAAAGGGGCTTGGCGCTCCGGTAGGCTCGTTGCTGCTCGGCAGCGAGGCGTACATTCGCCGCGCCGTCCGCTGGCGGAAAATGGTCGGCGGCGGGATGCGCCAGGCGGGCATCCTGGCCGCCGCCGGGCTGTACGCGCTGAAAAATAACGTGCAGCGCCTGCAGGAGGATCATGACAACGCCGCGTGGATGGCGGAGCAGCTGCTCGCTATCGGCGCCGACGTCACCCGTCACGATACCAACATGCTGTTCGTTCGCGTCGGCGAAGAGCAGGCCCCGGCGCTCGGCAAGTTTATGCAGGCGCAGGGGGTATTGATTAACGCCTCGCCTGTTGTCCGTCTGGTCACTCACCTGGATGTCAACCGTCAGCAGCTGAGCGAGGTGGTCGCCCACTGGCAGGCTTTTTTACAACGCTAAGGAGTCAGGCGTGTCGCAATCAGTTCTGGTGCTCGGCGCCAGCGGCTATATTGGCCAGCATTTAGTGCGCGCATTAAGCGCGCGGGGCTATCCGGTGCTGGCGGCGGCACGCCATATCGACCGATTGCAAAAACTCGCTTTGCCCGGCGTTACCTGCCGGTCAGTCGATCTCAATCAACCGCAGGACCTGCCTGCGCTACTCACCGGTATCGATACCCTTTATTATCTGGTCCACGGCATGGGCGAAGGCGGTGATTTTATCGCCCATGAGCGGCGGGTGGCGACGTATGTGCGCGATGCCCTGCGTCAGTCATCAGTGCGCCAGGTGATATTTCTCAGTTCGCTGCAGGCCCCGGCGCAGGAGCAGTCCGACCATCTGCGCGCTCGTCAGATTACCGGCGATCTCCTGCGTGAGTCGGGCGTGCCGGTGACCGAGCTGCGGGCCGGGATTATCGTCGGCGCCGGCTCCGCCGCCTTCGAGGTGATGCGCGACATGGTTTATAACCTGCCGGTGCTAACCCCTCCGCGCTGGGTACGTTCGCGTACTACCCCTGTCGCGCTGGAAAACCTGCTCGTTGACCTGGTTGAGCTGCTGAATCATCCCTCCGACATGCACCGCGTCTTCGAAGCCGCCGGTCCGGAGGTGTTAAGCTATCAGCAGCAGTTCATTCGCTTTATGGCCGTCAGCGGTAAACATCGCCCGCTCATTCCCATTCCCCTGCCGACGCGCTGGATCTCGGTGTGGTTCCTCAATGTCATCACCTCGGTGCCGCCGACCATCGCCAAGGCGCTGATTCAGGGGCTGAAGCACGATCTAATCGCTGACGATCGGGCGCTGCGGGCGCTGATCCCGCAAACGCTGATCCCCTTCGATCAGGCGGTTCGCCGCACGCTGAAAGAAGAAGAGCAGTTAGTAAACTCCAGCGACTGGGGCTACGACGATCAGGCTTTCGCCCGCTGGCGACCGGAGTACGGCTACTATCCGAAGCAGGCAGGTTGCACCGTCGCCACTCAGGCAAGCCGCCAGGCCCTGTGGCAGGTCGTTAACCAAATCGGCGGTGAAGAGGGGTATTTTTTCGGCAATCTGCTGTGGAAAACCCGCGGCGCGATGGATCTGCTGGTCGGCCACCGGCTGGCCAAAGGACGGCCGCAGCGCGCTTATCTGCAAACCGGCGATACGGTCGACAGCTGGAAGGTAATTATCGTGGAGGAAGAAAAACAGCTCACCCTGCTATTCGGTATGAAAGCGCCCGGGCTGGGCCGATTAAGCTTTACCATTAACGATAAAGGCGATCGTCGTGAACTGGACGTGCGCGCCTGGTGGCACCCGCACGGTATGCCAGGCCTGATCTACTGGCTGCTGATGATCCCGGCGCACCTGTTTATTTTCCGCGGTATGGCGCAACGCATCGCCCGGCTGGCCGAACAAATCTCAGGCAGAGTCGAAGGATAAGCGTTATTCTTTCATGATTCTCATTGCATAGTCGGGAGAATCACGGAAAAATGCGCACGAAATTCTTTTCTGGGACAGTAGAGTGATATGAAGGTACTGGTTACCGGTGCGACCAGCGGATTAGGCCGCAACGCAGTGGAATATCTGCGCAACAAGGGCATCAGCGTGCGAGCGACCGGGCGCAACGAAGCGATGGGCAAGCTTCTGAGCAAAATGGGGGCGGAATTCATCCCGGCAGATTTAACCGAGCTGGTCTCTTCGCAGGCTAAAGTGATGCTCGCCGGTATCGATACCCTATGGCACTGCTCCAGCTTTACCTCGCCATGGGGCACTCAGCAGGCTTTCGATCTCGCTAACGTCCGCGCCACCCGTCGTCTGGGCGAATGGTCAGTGGCATGGGGAGTGCGCAATTTCGTCCATATCTCTTCGCCATCGCTCTATTTTGATTATCACCATCATCGTGATATCCAGGAAGATTTCCGTCCACACCGCTTCGCCAACGAGTTTGCCCGCAGCAAGGCGGCCAGCGAGGAGGTGATCAACCTGCTGGCGCAGGCCAACCCGCATACCCGTTTTACCATTCTGCGGCCGCAGAGCCTGTTTGGGCCGCACGACAAAGTCTTTATCCCCCGGCTGGCGCAAATGATGCAGCATTATGGCAGCGTCCTGCTCCCGCGCGGCGGCAGCGCGCTGGTCGACATGACCTATTATGAAAACGCCGTACATGCGATGTGGCTGGCGAGCCAGCCGGCCTGCGATCATCTTCCCTCCGCCCGCGCGTGGAATATCAGCAACGGCGAACCGCGCACCTTGCGGAGCATCGTGCAGAAATTGATCGACGAGCTCGGCATCAAATGCCGGATCCGCTCAGTTCCCTATCCGATGCTGGATATTATCGCCCGCAGCATGGAGCGCTTTGGCGATAAAACCGCCAAAGAACCCGCGTTTACCCACTACGGCGTCTCCAAGCTTAACTTTGATTTTACGCTCGATATCACCCGCGCGCAGGACGAGCTGGGCTATCAGCCGGTGGTGACGCTTGACGACGGCATCGTGCGCACCGCCGCCTGGCTTCGCGACCACGGTAAACTACACCGCTAACCCTGGCCATATTTTTCTAACAGCGCCTCGGCTATCGCTTCGGTTTGCGCATCCGCTACCCCATCCCAGCGCTGCGGACGGAAGTGCATCTGGAAGGCGATAATCACCCGCTTCTTCTGCGCGGGGGTCATCTCCGGCGTCACCTGATAGCCATAGCGCGAGAGCAAATCCAGTACGATTTCGGGGTCCACTGGCTCGCTGGCCGGCCGCCCGTTGAGATAAAAGGCCACCCGCTGCTCGTCAGGCCAGGCGCCGATCCCCTGCTGCGCCAGCTGTTGCCAGGGGAATAACGGCCCCGGATCGTCTTTGCGCTGCGGGGCGATATCCGCATGGGCGACCACATTCTGCGGCGCGATGTGGTAGCGGGCGATGATATCGCGCGCCAGCGGGATCAGAGCCGCAATCTGTTCCGGATGAAAGGGGGTAAAACTTTTGACGCCCGCCGTCTTCTGCCAGCCGCGGTTCTCCAGCTCAATGCCAATGGAGGTATCGTTAATGCGCGTACTGCCGCGCCAGTAGCTTACCCCGGCGTGCCAGGCTAAATCCTCTTCCGGCACCAGCTGCCAGATCCGCGGTTTATGCTGATAACGCGGGGGCTGTTCAGGAATTAAATAGTGGGAGCTGACCTCTTTATCGGTCAACGTGGCCAGCGAGACATCAAAATTGTCAGCCGTATAGTGGATCACTAACACCTTTATTCGCGGATAGGCAGCCTGCGCCGGATGACGGGTGTCCAGCTGGTATCCGTCGCGATCGATAATGCCCTTTTCCCCAGCGCAGCCGGTTAGCAGCAGCGCCAGCAGCACGATCCGCATCATCCGTTTCATCCCTTCTCCCTTGCCCGGCAGCGTCTCCGGGTTAATAAGACCATTGATTACGTCCTTTATTTTTCGCCTGATACAGCGCACTGTCCGCCCGGGCGATCAGCGTCTCTATCGGCACCGTGCCATCGGAGGCGACGATCCCGATACTCACGGTGACCTCCGACGCCACCGCCGAAGCGGCGTGCGGTAGGCCTGCCTCGCGGATCTTCTGCTGAATGCGCTCGGCAATAGCGGTGGCATGCGCTAAGGACACCCCGGGCAACACGACGACAAACTCTTCGCCGCCGTAGCGAGCCACCAGATCGCCCTCCGCCCGGACCGCCATTTTAAGCACCTGCGCGACAGAAGATAAGCACTCATCACCAGCCTGATGGCCATAGCGATCGTTATAGCGCTTAAAATAATCGACATCGATCATCATCAGCGCCAGCGGCGTTTTTTGCTGCCAGATCGCCGCCAGGTAAGCATTGAGCGCCCGACGGTTAGCGGTTCCGGTTAAGGCATCCTGGTTGGCGATACTTTCCAGCCGCTGAATAAGCTGCATATTCTCCTGGTGGGTATCCCAGGCTTCGTCATACCAGCGCTGCAAAATACGTCGGCCATACAGCAAAATCGCGGTAAAAATGGCCCAGAGGATCAAAAAGCGGATCTCGGTGTGATAGTGGAGCTGTATTCCCGCCAGCAAGGCGGTCACCCATAGCGGCAGCATAAAAGCGGTTATGCCGGGCCAATGGTGATACAGCGCGGTGAGGCCGGTAGTCATTAATATCACCAGCAGCGGCCAGGCAAAGGGCAAGGTCCAGAAAAAAATAAAACAATAATTACTCAAGGACCAGCACAGACTGAGCGCCAGCAGCAGCCCGGTGATGATATTCAACGTATATCGTCCCTGCGCCAGTCGCGGCGTGAGGGCAATAATCACTAAAATGGCCGAAATGATAATAACCGCAATCAACGCCGCTTCGATATAAGGAATAACCGCCCGGTGCGTCAGTAGCCTCTTATCAAAATAGGTAAAGATAAAATTGCGGAAGAAAATCATTAACGCAAAAGCGATGTTGACAAAGGCCAGCCAGGGCATACTCATGGACAGCGCATGGCGCTGGACATTATCTCTGGTGGCCCACAACGCGGCTCGCTGCTGCCGGGCGCGCTCTCGCTTATTTGTTAACATCTTAACTCCCTGGTGACCTGCATGACCATGGGCGCAGCCCCTGCCTTTCTATATGATAAACCATGTTACCGGGAATGTCTGTCAGCGCCCTATCCCCTCAGCTCCGGCCTCTCAGGGTGATTTTCAGCTAACGACCGAAGAAAATAGCCTGGTCCGCTCCCGATGGGTAACCGGCTCAAAAAACAAGCATCAGCACTGCGAAATACGTCATCTTTTCGCTAAAAAGCGTTAACTAACCGTCATTAAATTGCAGCATTTTGCTTTCAAAAAGCAGTGTGAGTTCAATCTGAAATCATTCATTGGTGAATGCAAAGAAGAGCATGATGATAGCGAGATAAACAATAGGGGCTAAGAATATTAAATATGCAGCTTTAGTGGCAGGTACAGCATTGTTTTAAGCGGCCAATGCCGTCTCCGCAGAAATTTTAACAAAACAGCTTTTGATAAAGTCCATACGCAATATACCAAAATCGGCGCCATTTCCTCTACTGGTCAAACCGCATCCAACGATGCCCGTGAAGAGCTGATTAAAAAAACAAATGAAAAAGGGGGGCGTCATTGTCCCCTCCTCCGGTAAAACGGATAAAAAAATGCACGTCGCCACTCGCATCTATAAGAAGAAATAATTACCCTTATCTTTCAAGAGCCATTTCCCTATTTTACGGGGTAATATTTCTTGTTCACGGGAAAATTAAGTTTATTTTTATACTGCCCTGCCTTTTAGCGCCTGACGGAATTCTGTCATCCCCGTGCCGATTTCCCGCCCTAAGGCTGTAGCCACATCAAGGTCTTAGCTCTTTGCGTCAAGTACAATCCGCACGCTATACGCTATGCTTTAACGGAAACTGAAAACGTAGTTCGCTTATAAGGAAATCATCATGCGCTACAAACTTTTTGCTGTACTTCTCCCTTGCGCGCTGGCGCTCAGCGCCTGTACGACCGTCACCCCGGCCTATAAAGATAATGGCACCCGCAGCGGCCCCTGCGTCGAAGGCGGCCCTGACGACGTAGCGCAAAAATTCTACGACACCCAGATCCAGAATCGTACTCAGGATCCGGCGGCGCTGCGCCCCTATCTGAGCGACGGCCTGGCGCAGTTACTCAATGACGCCCGCCAGGATCCCGCCAACAGCAAATTACTGCAGGCTAATCCGTTCTCCAGCAGCAGCACCCCGGCAGACAGCGCCGTGGTCGCCAGCGCCTCCACCATCCCGAACCGCGATGCGCGCAATATTCCGCTGCGCGTCGATCTGAAACAGGGCACCCAGAGCTGGAAAGATGAAGTGCTGATGATCCAGGAAGGCCAGTGCTGGGCCGTCGATGACGTTCGCTATCTCGGCAACAACAGCCATGCGCCAGCCGGGACGCTGCGACAGAGTCTGGAGAAACGCTGATTCCGGAGTTGAAGCGACGCCGCTGAAACGATAACCCCGGTAAAATGTCGGTATTCGCCCCAGGAATGCCGACATTTGCGCCCCCCTCACCCACCAGGCCATATTTTGTGCTAACTTTAAAGCTAAACGTGGTTTAGATTTAACTTTTAACGCATAAATATTGCATAACTATTCTGCCAAAGGTAGTATTTGCGGCCTCAATAGCTATTCGTATCAGACTGCCCAGATGAGTATTAAACTAAACGGCATTAATTGCTTCTACGGCGCACACCAGGCGCTGTTCGACATCACGCTGGATTGCCCGCAGGGGGAAACGCTGGTGCTGCTCGGCCCCAGCGGTGCCGGGAAGAGCTCGCTGCTGCGCGTACTCAACCTGCTGGAGATGCCGCGGTCCGGTTCGTTATCCATCGCCGGTAACCAATTCGACTTCACCAGAGCGCCGTCCGATAAAGCGATTCGCGAGCTGCGTCAGAACGTCGGCATGGTCTTTCAGCAATACAACCTGTGGCCGCACCTGACGGTACAGCAGAACCTGATCGAGGCCCCCTGCCGCGTACTGGGGTTAAGCAAGGATCAGGCGCTGGCTCGCGCAGAGAAGCTGCTGGAGCGCCTGCGTCTGAAGCCGTACAGCGATCGTTACCCGCTGCATTTATCCGGCGGCCAACAACAGCGGGTGGCTATCGCCCGCGCGCTGATGATGGAGCCGCAGGTTCTGCTGTTCGATGAGCCTACCGCGGCGCTCGACCCGGAAATCACTGCCCAGATCGTCAGCATCATCCGCGAGCTGGCTGAAACCGGCATTACCCAGGTTATCGTCACCCACGAAGTTGAAGTGGCGCGCAAGACGGCCAGCCGGGTGGTGTATATGGAAAATGGCCATATCGTCGAGCAAGGGGATGCCTCCTGCTTCACGCATCCGCAAACTGACGCGTTTAAAAACTATCTTTCACATTGATGTTTTTCGGGGAAATGACGATGAAAAAAGTACTGATTGCCGCCCTGCTCGCAGGCATGAGCCTCTCCGCTTCCGCCGCGCAGACCATTCGTTTCGCCACCGAGGCCTCTTATCCTCCGTTTGAGCTGGTGGACGCCAACAACCAGATCGTCGGTTTCGATGTCGATCTGGCGAACGCGTTGTGTAAAGAGATCGACGCCACCTGTACCTTCACCAATCAGGCCTTTGACAGCCTGATCCCGGGACTGAAATTCCGCCGTTTCGACGCGGTCATGGCCGGGATGGACATCACGCCGGAGCGTGAAAAGCAGGTGCTGTTCTCTACCCCGTATTATGACAACTCGGCGCTGTTCGTCGGCCAGCAGGGTAAGTTCACCAGCATTGACCAGCTGAAGGGCAAAAAAGTGGGCGTGCAGAACGGCACCACCCACCAGAAATTCATCACCGATAAACATCCGGAAATCACTACCGTGCCTTACGACAGCTACCAGAATGCGAAGCTGGACCTGCAGAACGGTCGTATCGACGCGGTCTTTGGTGACACCGCCGTGGTGACCGAATGGCTGAAGAGCAATCCGAAGCTGGCGGCCGTGGGCGATAAAGTGACCGACAAAGCCTATTTCGGCACCGGGCTGGGCATTGCCGTACGTCAGGGCAACACCGACCTGCAGCAGAAATTTAACGCTGCGCTGGAAAAAGTGAAGAAAGACGGCACTTACCAGACCATCTATAACAAATGGTTCCAGAAGTAAGACTGAATGAACGAAATTTTTCCATTAGCAAGCGCCGCCGGGATGACCGTCGGCCTTGCCGTTTGCGCGCTCGTCATCGGCCTGGTCCTGGCGATGCTCTTTGCGGTACTGGAGTCAGTGAAATGGCGCCCGGTAGCCTGGCTTGCAACCGGCATAGTGACCATCCTGCGCGGGCTACCGGAAATTCTGGTGGTGCTGTTTATCTATTTCGGCTCTTCCCAGCTGCTGCTGACGCTCTCTGACGGTTTCACCATCCCGCTCGGGTTCACGCAGATCCCGGTGCAGATGCAGATTGAGAACTTTGACGTCAGCCCGTTCCTCTGCGGGGCGATCGCCCTGTCGCTGCTGTATGCCGCTTACGCCTCGCAAACGCTGCGCGGCGCGCTGAAAGCGGTTCCGCAGGGCCAGTGGGAGTCCGGCCAGGCGCTGGGGCTGTCGAAAGCGGCCATATTCTTCCGTCTGGTGATGCCGCAGATGTGGCGCCATGCCCTGCCCGGCCTCGGTAACCAGTGGCTGGTGCTGCTGAAGGACACCGCGCTGGTGAGCCTGATCAGCGTCAACGATCTGATGCTGCAGACCAAAAGCATCGCCACCCGCACTCAGGAACCCTTTAACTGGTATATCATTGCGGCGGCAATCTATCTCGTCATCACCCTGTTGAGTCAATACATCCTTAAGCGGATTGACCAGCGTGCGACGCGCTTCGAACGGAGACCAGGCTGATGCTCGACTATTTACCCGAACTGCTGAAAGGACTGCATACCAGCCTGACGCTGACCGTGGCGTCGATTATCGTGGCGCTGATCCTGTCGCTGATCTTCACCATTATCCTGACCCTGAAGACGCCGGGGCTGGTATGGATAGTGCGCGGCTATATCACCTTGTTTACCGGTACGCCGCTGCTGGTGCAGATCTTCCTGATCTACTACGGCCCGGGACAGTTCCCTTCGCTGCAGGAGTATCCGTGGCTGTGGCATCTTATCTCCGAGCCGTGGCTGTGCGCCCTGATCGCTCTGTCGCTCAACAGCGCCGCCTACACCACTCAGCTGTTTTATGGCGCCATCCGGGCGATCCCCGACGGGCAATGGCAGTCCTGCAGCGCGCTGGGGATGAGTAAAAAGGATACTCTGGCGATCCTGCTGCCGTACGCCTTTAAGCGTGCGCTATCGTCCTATTCCAACGAAGTGGTGCTGGTTTTCAAGAGTACCTCTCTGGCCTACACCATCACGCTGATGGAAGTGATGGGCCACGGCCAGCTGCTGTACGGACGCACCTACGACGTGATGGTGTTCGGCGCCGCCGGGATTATCTATCTCATCGTTAATGGACTGCTGACGCTGCTGATGCGCCTGGTGGAACGCAAAGCGCTGGCCTTCGAGCGACGTAGCTAGCACCTGAGCATATTGCATAAAAAGCAAACAGCAAGGCGGACAAGTCTAACACCTGTCCGTCTTTTTTTATGACGATAGAAATACTTAATCATTTTTATTGCATATAAATTCATTTAATGGCATTGTCACTCTATGCCGCAGACACGGTGAATAATCATAAGATTGACAGACGGGAGTTCCACGATGAAAAAGTTAGTTCTGGCTGCACTGCTCACCTCTTTCGCGTTCGGCGCCGCTGCCGCGGAAAAAATCAGCTTTGGCGTCTCCGCAACCTATCCGCCGTTTGAATCGATGGACGCTAATAACCAGATTGTCGGCTTTGATATCGATCTGGCCCACGCGCTGTGCAAACAAATGCAGGCAGAATGTACCTTTACCAACCACGCGTTTGACAGCCTGATCCCGGCGCTGAAGTTCAAGAAATATGATGCGGTGATTTCCGGAATGGATATTACGCCGGAGCGGAGCAAGCAGGTGGCCTTCACCGACCCGTACTACGCCAACTCGGCGCTGGTGATCGCCAAAAAAGATGCGTTCCATTCTTTCGATGACCTGAAAGGCAAACGGATCGGCATGGAAAACGGCACCACCCACCAGAAATATCTGCAGGATAAGCATCCTGAGGTGAAGACCGTCGCCTATGACAGCTACCAGAATGCGATTATCGATTTGAAAAATGGCCGTATCGACGGCGTGTTCGGCGACACCGCGGTGGTCAACGAATGGCTGAAAACTAACCCGCAGCTGGGGGCAGCCACGCCGAAAGTGACCGACCCGCAATACTTCGGCACCGGACTCGGCATTGCCGTGCGCCCGGATAACAAGGCGCTGCTGGAGAAACTGAACGCCGCGCTGAAAGCGATTAAGGCCGACGGTACCTACCAGAAAATTAGCAACCAGTGGTTCCCGGAGTAACTTTTTTCGCCGGGTGGCGCTGCGCTTACCCGGCCACCGCTCTTCCCCGTTGGCCGGGTAAGGCGTAGCCGCCACCCGGCGATTTCTCAAAGTGGCACGAAGAACCTGAACCGCGCCCCGCTTACCGACTCCACCAGTCTGATATCGCCCCCGTGCAGCTCCAGCATTCGTTTTACAATCAGCAACCCTAACCCACCGCGATCCTCCCGCGATGCCTGGGTAGACAACGCCGACGGCCGCTGGAACAGATCGTCGCGCAGCGCGGCATCGACGCCCGCTCCGTTGTCTGCCACTTCGACCTGAAGCTGTTGATTCTCCTGCCAGACCGCCAGACGGATCTCCCCGCCGACGGGAGTATGCCGCATCGCGTTATCGAGCAGGTTGGTCACCACCCTCTCAATCATCGACACATCGGCGTTAATCAGCGGCAGCGGTCCCGGTACATCAATATGCAGGTTCACCTCGCGCGTGCGGGCAGTTAATTCAAACTTCTGCGCCACGTCGGAAATCAGCTCCCCCATCGCGAAACGCTCGCGCTGCGGCTTAATGCCGCCATGCTCCAGTCGCGCCAGCTCAAACAGCTGCTGCGAGAGATGGCGCACTTTGTTCCCCTGGCGCAGGGCGATGGTGAGATACTGCCTGCGCTCCTCGGCGGTCAGCCATTCATCCTTCAGGGTCAGCGTTTCCAGATACCCCAGCAGCGAAGTCAGCGGCGTGCGCAAATCGTGAGAGATATTGGCCACAAATTCACGGCGCTGGCGATCGCTGTCGGCCAGCCGATCCCACTGATCGGCAATCTGCCGGGCAAGGTCAATAAAGCGGTTCTCGAGCACCGCCACCTCGTTACCAGGCCGGGGCTCCGGCCTGCGGGCCGCCAGGGTTTTGATGGCGCTGATGCTGTCCTGGCCGCTCGCCGCCACCTGGGCGGTGAGCAGGCGGACCGGCCGGGTGACCCAGAACCATGCCAGCCCCCCTGCCAGCAGGCCAAACAGGGCCACCAGCAGCAGCGTCCACAGAACAATGCTCCACAGCGTTTTTTGCCAGGCGTCGGCCGCCAGCTGATTAAACGTCTCCCCCTGCAAAATGATATACAGGTAGCCGCGCAGTTGGCCGTCGACGCGCAGCGGGGCGGCGCTGAAGACTTTTCGTCCGTCGGGACTGCGCGGATCGTCGCCATACACCGGCGACGCACTGCCGGTGAGAAAAGCCTGCACCGGCGCCATGTCGATACGCTGGCGCTGGATATGGCCCGGCGGCGCCGCATCGGCCAGCAGGTCGCCATCCGGCGACAGCAGATAGAGCTCCACGCTGGGATTAAAGGTCATCAGTCGGTCAAACAGCGACTTCAGGGTTTGCCGGTTGACCTCGCCGTGGGCGTCCAGCAACGGCTCGCGGGCGACAATCTGTTGAGCCAGCCCGGACGACAGACGCTGCACCATGGCGTTGCCATACTGCGCGCTGCTGTGTAACTGGACGGCGCATACCGCCACCGCGCATAGCATCAGCAGGGAAACCACCACCAGCGCCAGACGCTGGCTGAGGCTCAGGCGGCGGATCACGGGGCGGCCTCTTGCGTCACCGGGGCGAACTTATAGCCTTTTCCCCAGACGGTAAGAATGATGTCCGGCTCGGCCGGGTCACGTTCGATTTTACTGCGCAGGCGGTTGATATGGGTATTGACGGTATGCTCATAGCCCTCGTGCTGATATCCCCAGACCTGCTCCAGCAGCGCCAGGCGGGAAAACACTTCCCCGGGGTGGCGGGCGAAGTAATACAGCAGGTCGAATTCACGCGGCGTGAGGTCCACCGTCTCGCCGCGCAGCTTCACTTCGCGCGACAGCGGGTCGATGCTCAGGCCATGGCAGGACAGGCGCCCGGCGTCCATCAGCAGATTCTGCCCCATCGCCTCCTGGCGACGAAACAGCGCTTTGACGCGGGCGATAAGCTCCAGCAGTGAAAAGGGCTTCGCCAGATAGTCGTCGGCGCCCATCTCAAGGCCCAGCACGCGGTGCATTTCACTGGTGCGAGCGCTGATGATAATCACCGGCAGGTAGCGGGTCATCTGGCGGATACGCCGGCAGATCTCCAGACCATCGACGCCGGGCAGCATCAAATCGAGGATCACCGCATCCCAGACCTGCGTCTCCAGCCGGGCGAGGGCCTGGCCGCCGTCGGCTTCATGGACGATCTGATAGCCCTCATCCTGAAGATTGAGCCGCAGCAGCGTGGCTATATCCTCGTCATCTTCCACCAGCAGAATGGTTTTGGCCATTAGATTCCCCCCACCAATAACAAAACATGCTGCATCAAGCTTACCCGATTTCAGCGGCGCAAAGCCTTCACATTTTGTTTAAACTTCGCGGACCAGCAGGGTCAGCACTTCGTAGTGGGCGGTGTGGGGGAACATATCAAACAGCTGGACCCGCTCAACGCGATAGCCGCTAAGACGAGCGATATCGGTCGCCATGGTGCGGGCGTTACAGCTGGAATAGATAATATAGGGCGGCGCCATGCGGCTTAAATAGTCGCATAGTTCAGCGCCAATACCGCGGCGCGGCGGGTTAACCAGCACCAGCTGCGGGGCATCCGCTTCGTGAGTGGCGAACTGCGTCGAGTCCAGCGCCTGAAAATGCAGATTGCTGAGCCCCAGCTGCGCGGCTGACTGTCTGGCGCAGGCGATGGCTTCCGGGGCGATCTCGATACCGGTCAGGCGCATCGTCGGCGTCGCGCAGTGCAGGCCAAATCCCCCAACGCCGCAAAACAGATCCCACATATGCTGGACCGGCAGCGCGCGCACCCAGTCGCGGGCCGTGGCGTACAGCCGGCTGGCTACCGCCGGATTGGTCTGAAAGAAGCTTTGCGGGCGGATCCACAGCGGCACCTCATTAAAGACCTCCCCCAGCGCCTGCTGTTCGGTGAAGAAGATCTCCTGCTCGCCTTCCATGATTGCCATATGCACCGGCTGGATATTCGCCGTAATCACGCTGAGCTGCGGCAGCTGTGCCTGTAGCCACGGCAGCGCGGCGCGCAGCTGAGCCACCTTGGCCTCTGAGCGCAGCACGAAGCGCAGCATCATCTCCCCCTGCTGGCTGGCGGTCAGCAGCAGGTATTTCAGCTCCCCGCGTTTGCGCGCGACGTTGTAAGGTGTTAACCCGGCGCGGGCGATAAAGGGCTTCAGGGCAGCAAAAACCGGGGCAAACTCGGCGGGATAGAGCGGGCAGTCGGTGAGGTCCACCGGAGTGCCATCGCGGTGCAGCATACCCAGCAGCGGACGCTCAACGCTGCCGCTGACCACCATTTTAGCCTTGTTACGGAAAGCCGCCTCCGGCCCGCTGACCGGCTCGCCCCAGGCTGCGACCGGGATCGCCGCCAGCAGCGTGCGCAGATCGGCCATTTTATCGGCGAGCTGTTGCGGGACCGGCCGCTCCAGCCATTGACAGGAGCGGCAACGGCCGGCGTCGTAGAGTGCGCAATGCATAATTGACCTTCAAAAATCCAGGGGCGGGGATTGTATCACCGTTATTGCAGGCGGAAAAAGCGACGGCAGTTCGCCGGCACGAACAGCAGCGTCAGAACCAGCAGATCCGGCAGTTTTTGCATCACCAGCGAGTGGAAAATTTCTCGTTTTGATTCCCCGGGAATGCTGAACAGCTCCGGATACCCGTAGCCCAGCGACGCCGCCCACAGGTAGCCGGCAGCGATAATCTGCGTCAGCAGATAGATCCAGCGCGCCCAGTTGCGCCCTTTCACCAGCGAGAAGGCGCACCAGATCTCGATAAACACCAGCGCCAGGCTGCCGAGGAAGACCAGCGTCAGGTTCCAGGTCTGAACGCTGCGGTGTATGAATTCGTTCAGCCCCTGCAGGCCCAACAGATTAAGGATCATCAGCAGATCCAGGCCACGAATCAAAATAATAGCAAAGGCCGCCACCTGCACCAGCGCAGGGACGTTAAGGCGGGCATGCGATGAGCGAGTTTTCGTAAACAATCCCAACGTAATGTCTTCCATGAAAACGGCGCCACAGGGTGGCGCCGACCGGAGGCTGCTGTACCGATTTTAGGTGGTTCAGCCTTGTCTTGCACGCTGGATATCGCGCACTCGCTGCTTTTCTGCGCGGGCCATCAAATACCAGGCGATAAAACCAACAATACCGACCACGCCGAGGATGAGCGTCGCCAGGGCGTTGATCTCCGGGTTGACCCCCATGCGCACGCTGGAGAAGACCAGCATCGGCAAGGTCGTGGCCCCGGGACCGGAGACAAAGCTGGCGATCACCAGGTCATCCAGCGACAGCGTGAAGGCCAGCAGCCAGCCGGAGATCACCGCCGGCATAATCATCGGCAGCGTGATGACGAAGAAGACCTTCAGCGGCGCGGCGCCAAGATCCATCGCCGCCTCTTCAATGGAGTGGTCCAGCTCGCGCAGGCGCGAGGAGATCACCACCGCCACGTAGGCGGTACAGAAGGTGACATGCGCAAGCCAGATGGTCAACATGCCGCGGTCCGACGGCCAGCCGATGGCATGTCCCAGCGCCACGAACAGCAGCAGCAGCGAGAGACCGGTGATCACGTCCGGCATGACCAGCGGCGCGGTGATCATAAACGCGAAGCCGTTGGAGCCGCGAAAACGCCCAAAGCGCACCATCACCACCGCGGCGATGGTACCGAGGATCGCCGCCGCCGTCGCCGCGCAGGCGGCGATGGTCAGGCTCAATCCTACCGCGCTCATCATCGCATCATCGTGGAACAGTTCGCTATACCAGCGCGTCGACCATCCGGCCCAGACCGTTACCAGCTTCGAGCTGTTGAACGAGTAGATCACCAGCATCAGCATCGGGGCGTAGAGGAAGGTGAACCCGAGCACGAGGATCAGAATGCGCCACGGCGAGCGTACTACCGGCAAGTCGTTCATCCCTGCTCTCCCATCTGTTTTTGCTGGTGCTTGTGGAACCACATGATCGGCACGATCAGCAACAGCAGCATGACAATCGCCACCGCCGAGGCGACCGGCCAGTCGCGGTTGTTAAAGAACTCCTGCCACAGCACACGGCCAATCATGATGCTGTCCGGCCCGCCCAGCAGTTCCGGGATCACGAACTCGCCGACCGCCGGGATAAACACCAGCATGGAGCCAGCGATAATGCCGCCTTTGGTGAGCGGGACGATCACCTGGAAGAAGGTCTTCAGCGGCCGGGCGCCGAGATCCAGCGAGGCCTCCACCAGCGAATAGTCGATGCGGGTCAGCGCGGTGTAGATAGGCAGCACCATAAACGGCAGATAGGCATACACGATACCGATGTACACCGCCAGGTTGGTGTGCAGGATCTCCAGCGGCTGATCGATAACCCCTAACCACAGCAGGAAGTTATTCAACACCCCGTTGCTCTTCAGCAGCCCCATCCAGGCATAGACGCGGATCAAAAACGAGGTCCACGACGGGAGGATCACCAACAGCAGCAGAATATTACGCGTCGACGGCTTGCTGTGCGCCACCGCCCAGGCCAGCGGATAGCCCAGCAGCAGGCAGCAGATCGTCGAGATACCCGCCACCTGCAGCGACTGGAGATAAGCTTCAAAATAGAGCGGATCGTCAGTCAACTGCAGGAAGTTGGCAAAGTTAAGCGTCAGCGTCAACTGGCCGTCCGCCCACTCCATTAGCTCGGTGTAGGGAGGGATCGCCCGCGCCATCTCGGCAAGACTTATCTTGAACACGATCAGGAACGGTAGCATAAACAACAGGATCAGCCACAGATAGGGCAGCGCAATCACCAGCTTGCGGCCATGCGCCATCTGCAGGCGCGCCGCCCACAGCGCGAAGCCGCCCGGTTTTTTCGCCCCTGACGGGGATTCAACGGTATTCATCGCCCTCTCCTCACACCGTCAGCACAACGCAGCTGTCAGCATCCCAGCATAAACGCACCTCATCGCCCCAGGTGGGCGTCCCTTTCCGATGGCGGTGTTCATTCTGCAGCTGGGCGCTGATCATCTGCCCGCTTTGCAGGCGCACATGATAGATAGAGAGATCCCCCAGATAGGCGATATGAATCACCTCGCCGACGGCAAAATTGTAGCCGTCCGCCGGCGGTTCATCGCACAGCATGATCTTCTCCGGACGCAGCGCCACCCAGACCGGCACGTTGTCCACCACCGAGGCGTCGGGGTCGACCTTCAGCGGATGCATCAGTCCCGGCGAGCTTAGCACCAGACCGTCTTCCAGACGCTCCTTCACCAGCCCTTCAAAGACGTTCACCGAGCCGATAAACTCGGCGCTGTAGCGGGTGGTTGGGTGCTCGTAAATCTCTTCCGGTTCGCCAATCTGCACAAACTTGCCGCGATTCATGATGGCGATACGGCCCGCCATGGTCATCGCCTCTTCCTGATCGTGGGTCACCATCACGCAGGTCACGCCAACGCGCTCAAGAATATCCACCACCTCGAGCTGCATGCGATCGCGCAGCTTTTTATCCAGCGCCCCCATCGGTTCATCAAGCAGCAGCAGCTTGGGCCGTTTCGCCAGGCTGCGCGCCAACGCGACGCGCTGCCGCTGGCCGCCTGAGAGTTGGTGCGGCTTACGTTTGGCAAACTCCTGCATATGTACCAGGGCCAGCATCTCCTGCACCCGGGCGGTGATTTCCGCCTTAGGCAGGCGGTCCTGCTTCAGGCCGAAGGCAATATTCTGCTCAACGGTCATATGGGGAAACAGGGCATAGGACTGGAACATCATATTAATAGGCCGCTGATAGGGCGGCACGCGCGCCAGATCCACGCCGTCGAGCATAATCTGCCCGGCGGTCGGTTGTTCAAAGCCCGCCAGCATGCGCAGCAGCGTCGATTTCCCGCAGCCTGACGCGCCCAGCAGAGCAAAAATTTCGCCTTTGTAGATAGTGAGACTGACGTCGTCGACCGCATGCTGGCCATCAAACGACTTGGTTAAGTTACGGATTTCCAGTAGCGGGGTCAGCGCTTTGGGGGCTTTCGCCTGTGGGCGGGGCATTACGTCGTTCAATCGGGTGCTCTCCGGCAAAAAAACGATCACCATATGGTCCGGTGCCATACTTCGTGCTTAACAGTGCATTTGCACCATCCTGGTGCTTCTGCTCGCCGGGCGCGCTGCTATTTCCCGGCGAGTGCAGATCTGATTTGGCCCGTGTTCGACGGGCCGTCAGGAATTATTTGCCGCTCTTCACTTTGGTCCACGCGCGGGTGCGCACGCGGTCAATCTTCGGATCCTGCACCTTCAGCGTGAACAGTTTGGCGAACACATCCGCTGGCGGATAAATCGCCGGGTTGTTACGGATAGTCTCGCTGACCAGCGGCGTCGAAGCCTTGTTGCCGTTGGCGTAGAACACCTGGTCGCTGATTTTGGCGATGACGTCCGGACGCATCAGATAGTTAAGGAACTGATAGGCTTCATCTTTATTCTTCGCGTCGGCCGGCATGGCAAAGACGTCAAAGAACGCCAGCGCGCCTTCCTTCGGAATAAAGTAGGAGACATTGACGCCGTTCTTCGCCTCTTTCGCGCGGTTGGCCGCCTGCCAGACGTCCCCTGCCCAGCCAATCGCCACGCAGATGTCGCCATTGGCAAGGTCGTTAATATATTGCGAAGAGTGGAAGTAGCGAATGTTCGGCCGCAGCTTCAGCAGCAGATCGGTCGCCGGGCCGGTGTAATCATCCGCTTTGCTGCTGTTCGGATCTTTGCCGAGGTAGTTCAGCACGGTGGCGAAAATCTCTTCCGGCGCGTCGAGGAAGGAGACGCCGCAGCTTTTCAGTTTTTCGAGGTTCTCCGGCTTCAGCACCAGATCCCAGCTGTCCACCGGCGCATCTTTGCCGAGAACGGCTTTCACCTTATCCACGTTGTAGCCAATGCCCGTCGTCGCCCACAGGTAAGGCATGGCGTATTTATTCTCCGGGTCATGCTTGGCGACCAGCTTCAGCACTTCGGGGTCAAGGTTCTTCCAGTTGGGCAGCTTACTTTTATCCAGCGGCTGGAACACGCCCGCCGCCAGCTGGCGTTCGAGGAAGCTTGCCGACGGCACCACCAGGTCGAAACCGGTGCTACCCGCCATTAATTTGCCTTCCAGCACTTCGTTGGAATCAAAAACGTCATACACCACTTTAATCCCGGTCTCTTTTTCGAAATTCGCTACCGTGTCCGGCGCGATATAATCAGACCAGTTATAAACATGCAGGGTTTTTTGTTCGGCGGCGAGCGAACCGGCAGAGACGGCCATCAGCGCACCCGTAACCAGACCTGTTAACCATTTTTTACCAAAGGCGGTCATATCTCTTTTCCTTCTCAACGCCCGTTAACTTACGGGCTCAAATATACGCATTTCTACGCATGCAAAAATCATGCATATTTTTTCATTGCCTGAGAAAAGGAGAGCGGATCTCTCCCGGAGTGGTTGCTCGCAACTGGAAGCATCGCCAGAATAACTGTAGCCAGAATAAGAGGCTATAGCCCAGGTAAAAAAACGCCTTTTATCAAATTTTTATGCAATAACGGTCTACGTGATAAGCCAAAACGGCCTGAATGGCGGTGAATAATGCTTTAAAGAAAGGTTAAATGCAGAATAAAAGCGGGTAATACGCAGCCGCTGCGGTAGTGGCTGCGCTAATTTTAGGCAGGTTTAGTGAAGAAAATGGTATTGCACGTTTTCCGCCGCAGGCTCTTCTTCTTCGCCTTTGTACAGCAGCTGATTTGCGCCGGCTTCGAGGATTACCATCGAGATCTGCTCTTCGCTTTGGCGGAAGAACCAGGCGAACTGCTCCATGGTCACCCCTGGGCCGATAGACAGCGACTGGCAAACCACCAGCTTGGGCAAATTATCGTCCTGAATGTCGATAAACGCCTTCACGGTTAACGAGCTGGCGTTGATGGCCGAGAGATCCGCCGACAGCGCCAGCAGGGCAGACGGCTTCACCTCCGCCAGGGCGGAAAAGAGCACCACGTTGTCCACCAGGTCAATTTTGGCATCAAAAATACCGTCGAAATTCTGCATATGCGGCAGGTGCAATGCCTGACAGGAATCGCACTCAAAAAAGCTGATGCCGATTTCGTCCAGCCAGCGACGTAGCGTATCCAGACCTGGAACGACCAGTGAATCCATAGTGCCTGTGACCTCTTACAGTGGAAAAACGACGCCATAGCTTACGCAAAAAAAGCGCCGCATACCATGGCCGTCTTGCATCCGGCGGTTAGCCGCCTATTTTCAAACAGAATTCCGGCGTCGCCTGGCGCTCGATCCAGGCGATCATCTTGCCGGCGACATCCACGCCGGTGGTGGTTTCCACCCCTTCCAGCCCCGGCGAGGCATTCACCTCCATCACCAGCGGCCCGCGGGCGGCGCGTAAAATATCGACACCGGCGGCGTCCAGCCCGAGAGTTTGCGTTGCCTTGATGGCAATGGCCCGCTCCTCGTCGCTAATCTGCGCCACCGTGGCCATGCCGCCGCGGTGCAGGTTAGAGCGGAAATCCCCCTCTTTCGCCCGCCGCTCGATCGCCGCCACCACCTCATTGCCGACCACCAGGCAGCGGATATCGCACCCTTTCGCTTCGGCAATGTATTCCTGCACCAGAATATGAGCGTTCAGTCCGCGAAAGGCGTCGATCACGCTCTCCGCCGCCTGGCGGGTCTCCGCCAGCACCACGCCGATCCCCTGGGTGCCTTCCACCAGCTTCACCACCAGCGGCGCGCCGCCCACCATGGCGATCAGATCGCTGGTGTCATCCGGGGAGTGAGCGATGCCGGTCAATGGCAGATCGATGCCCTGGCGCGCCAGCAGCTGCAGCGAGCGCAGCTTATCGCGAGCGCGGGTGATGGCGACCGACTCATTCAGCGGATAGCTTCCCAGGAGCTCAAACTGGCGCAGGGCCGCGGTGCCATAGTAGGTGATCGCCGAGCCAATGCGCGGGATCACCGCATCAAAGTGCGGCAGCTGACGCCCTTTGTAGTGGATCGACGAGGCCACCGGGCTGACGTTCATATAACAGGAAAGCGGATCGAGGATCTCGATCTGATGACCGCGCTGTTGCGCTGCTTCGCGCAGGCGCCGACATGAATAAAGCGTTCCATCCCGGGATAATATGGCAATTTTCATCCTGCACCTCTGCGAAAAGACCCGCTCTGGCGGGCCTCAGCTATCGAACACACTTTCACCTTTCCTGCGGCCGGCGGCGGATATCACCTGGCCGGAGCAGCAGTGTACACGTAATCAGCGCGTTGCCCACCCCTGCTTATGCAGATAGTCAAGAATAAACGGACGACTCTCTTTCACGATAGTGCGCCGGATATGGTCGCTCCAGGTATCGCGGCGGGCGTTGCTGCCGCGCGACAGATAATAGTGCGCCAGCTGTTCGTCATACTCCGCCAGCAGCGCGTTATCCAGCGGCTGATAGCGGTTCTCATGCACCAGCATGGCCGCCGGCATCCGCGGCTTGATATCCGGGTTATCCGCCGGCCAGCCAAGGCAAAGACCGAACAGCGGCAGGACGTGCTGCGGCAGCTCCAGCAGCTCTGTGACGGCCTCAATGCTGTTGCGCAACCCGCCGATATAGACGCCCCCTAGCCCGAGGGACTCGGCGGCGGTCAGCGCGTTTTGCGCCAGCAGCGCCGTATCGACAACGCCGATCAGCAGCTGTTCCGCCAGCCCCAGCTGCGCCTGTGGGCAGATCTGCAGGTGGCGATTAAAGTCGGCGCAGAAGACCCAAAACTCCGCCGCCTGGGCGACGTGCTGCTGGCCGCCGGTCAGCGGGACCAGACGTTCACGCAGCGCCGGGTCAGTAATACGGATGATGGAGGTGCACTGTAAAAAACTCGAGGTAGATGCCGCTTGCGCGCTGGCGATAATCTCTGCGCGCTGTTCGTCGCTCACGGGGGCATCGGTGAAGTGGCGGATGGAACGGTGGCTGCGCAGCAGCTCAATGGTCGGCGTCATTACGTTTTTCTCTGTCAGACAAGGATTCAGGCTTTGGAGAGTGCGTTAACTGCGGGGCCACGATCTGCGCCATCCGCCACATCACGACGAGGGCGGCGGGGATCATCAGCACGATCCCGGCAAAGAGCATCACCAGCGCCGCGGTCGGGCTGGCAATGGGCGCAGGCAGCTGGACATACTGGTTAAGGGAGAGCCAGGCGAGGGTTAACAGCCCCATCCCGAGGATCTCAACCAGCAGTATGCTTTTCGGCAATGGGGCAAATTTTCGCATCACGCCTCTCCGGTTGATAAACGCGGCGCGCCAGCCAATTCCACCGCGCCGTCGGGCCAGTATACGGGTTTTGACAGTCCGACATTTATCAAACATAGCCGTAAACCATCGAAGTAAAAGGCAGAACCTTCTTTCCCTCCCCGCCCGTTGCAGGCATCATAAGCGCCATTCGCCATCCGGCTGAGGTTTAAGGAGAGAAGCAATGTTTACCGTTATTTTTGGTCGTCCAGGCTGCCCTTACTGCGTTCGCGCTAAAGAACTGGCAGAAAAACTGACCAACGAGCGTGATGATTTCAACTACCGCTACGTGGATATTCATGCCGAAGGCATCAGCAAAGCTGACCTGGAAAAAACCGTTGGCAAACCGGTTGAAACCGTGCCGCAGATTTTCGTCGACCAGAAACACATCGGCGGCTGCACCGATTTTGAAGCCTGGGCAAAAGAGAATCTCGGCCTGTTTGCCTGAGTCAATTTATTTGCTCGATGAATGACTGCGCCAGGTATCAAGCCAGGCGCAGATAAACAAAAAGCACAATGCCCCAAGCGCGCACCAGAACACGGCGCTCAACACCCACGCCATCTCCTGCCAGAACGTCCGGTGGGTCACGAAGAACAGCCGCATCGTCACCATGCAGACCGGCGCCGCCAGTATCGCGCCGAGCAAAGGACGCAGCACCCGCCGTCCGGGAGAGAGACAGCTCGCCGCCGCCCCTGGCAGCAAAAAGAAGAGCAGGCCCAGCTCCGGGTTGCCGCTGGCGCGAAATGCCCCTTTCATATGTAACAACAACGATAAGCACACCACAATGAACAGAACGAAGCCACAGATAATGCCGGCCCAACTACGCTCAGATTTCACCGTATCCTCCTGATGTTGCCTCTAACTCACGTCCACGTCGCCCAGTCAGATAAAGCATTTCGGCAATCCATGCCAATAACTCCCCTACCAGCCTAAAAACGATTGTCACTAGCCGCCGCATCCAGGAAGGATTAAACTAGCGGTATATTTTTGCTGGTTATAACAGGGTGCCAGAATAGGTTCGCGACAACGCGAACGCCTGAGCAACCTTAGACCAAATAACCATTTCCTTCAACAACTTACTAGTAAATGAGAAGTTGGCTTTCGTGAATATAAACGTCGCAGATTTGTTAAACGGGAATTACATCCTGTTATTATTCGTTGTACTTGCATTAGGACTATGCCTGGGAAAACTGCGTCTCGGCTCAGTACAACTTGGTAATTCCATTGGCGTTTTAGTCGTTTCTCTATTATTAGGCCAGCAGCATTTCGCGATTAACACCGATGCCCTTAATCTCGGCTTTATGCTGTTTATATTTTGCGTTGGCGTAGAAGCCGGGCCCAACTTTTTTTCTATTTTTTTCCGCGACGGGAAAAACTACCTGATGCTGGCGCTGGTGATGGTCGGCAGCGCGATGCTGATCGCCATGATGCTGGGTAAAGTGTTCGGCTGGGATATCGGGCTCACCGCCGGTATGCTGGCAGGCGCCATGACCTCCACCCCGGTGCTGGTGGGCGCGGGCGACACCCTGCGCCATTTCGGCCTGCCCAGCGATCAGCTGGCGCAGTCGCTTGACCATCTGAGCCTCGGCTATGCCCTGACCTATCTGGTTGGTCTGGTGAGCCTGATCGTCGGCGCCCGCTATATGCCCAAGCTGCAGCATCAGGATCTGCAGACCAGCGCCCAGCAAATCGCCCGCGAGCGCGGCCTCGATACCGATTCCAAACGTAAAGTCTACCTGCCGGTGATCCGCGCCTACCGCGTCGGCCCGGAGCTGGTGGCCTGGGCGGATGGCAAAAATCTGCGCGAACTGGGTATTTACCGCCAGACCGGCTGCTATATTGAACGCATTCGTCGCAACGGTATTCTGGCCAACCCGGACGGCGACGCGGTGCTGCAGATGGGTGACGATATTGCGCTGGTGGGCTACCCGGACGCCCACGCCCGCCTCGACCCGAGCTTCCGCAACGGTAAAGAGGTGTTCGACCGCGATCTGCTCGACATGCGCATCGTCACTGAAGAGATTGTGGTCAAAAACCACAACGCCGTCGGCCGCCGCCTGGCGCAGCTCAAGCTTACCGACCACGGCTGCTTCTTAAACCGGGTTATTCGCAGCCAGATCGAGATGCCTATCGACGATAACGTCGTACTGAACAAAGGCGACGTGCTGCAGGTCAGCGGCGACGCCCGCCGCGTAAAAACCGTGGCCGACCGCATCGGCTTTATCTCCATTCACAGCCAGGTGACCGATCTGCTGGCCTTCTGCGCCTTCTTTATCGTTGGCCTGATGATCGGCATGATCACCTTCCAGTTCAGCTCCTTCAGCTTCGGCATCGGCAACGCCGCCGGCCTGCTGTTCGCCGGCATCATGCTTGGCTTCCTGCGCGCCAACCACCCAACCTTCGGCTATATCCCGCAGGGGGCGCTGAACATGGTGAAAGAGTTTGGTCTGATGGTGTTTATGGCCGGGGTCGGTCTCAGCGCCGGGGCCGGGATCAATAACGGGCTGGGCGCCGTCGGCGGCCAGATGCTGGCGGCAGGGCTTATCGTCAGCCTGGTGCCGGTGGTGATCTGCTTCCTGTTCGGCGCCTACGTGCTGCGCATGAACCGGGCGATGCTGTTCGGCGCCATGATGGGAGCCCGCACCTGCGCCCCGGCGATGGAGATCATCAGCGATACCGCGCGCAGCAATATTCCAGCGCTCGGCTACGCAGGGACCTACGCCATCGCCAACGTGCTGCTTACCCTTGCCGGGACGCTCATCGTGATCATCTGGCCAGGGCTACAATAATTTTTTGAGAAAAAAGCCGTCACAGGCAGAACTTTTTCTCAGGGCATCAGTCATAAGTAATGCCACTGCTTTTCTTTGATGTCCCCATTTTGTGGAGCCCATCAACCCCGCCACTTCGGTTCAAGGTTGATGGGTTTTTTGTTGCCTGAAATTTATGGTGTTTAAAATCATGATGTTAGAAGCGCTGTTTTTTAACGATGGCGACAAAATGGCGGCAGCGTCAAAGAGAGAGCGCCACCTGTCCTGATTTCATTGGATGCGGCTGAACCGGATTTGACTCTTTTGGCGTTGCAATCGAACGAACAAAAGTTTCATGGGTAACAAAAGTATGGCTGCAGTTAATGTTCTGGCACTGGTTGTAACGCTCTTTGGTCAATGAAGATACCTGAAAACTGCTGCGAGTATGGGCGGCACTTCCACACAGTGGGCAAATCATCATTTTTCGAGTTCTCCCCATTTTTGCTAAATTCACAATAATGATACCGCATTATTCCATTTTGAAAACTTAAAAGTTCTCCATTGCGAAGAATCATTCCATTTCGAAATCATCAATCTTCACTTCAAGCTCCAGACTGGTCGTAAAACCGTTATCCGGGCTGACAGTATGCGTCAGGGTGGTAATAGTCCATTCCGCATCATCTATCGGCTGTTTAAAGCCACTGACTTTCACTGGCATTTCCGTGTAGAGATCTGCCCGCCCTTCCGCCAGTTGTAGCGAGAATGACGCAACGCCGCGTTGCAGGCGTTCCCACTGCATTTTCGCCGCTCGTTCGGCGTTGCTCCGGTTGGCATAAGTGCGATTAAGTACCAGCACGTTTTCATCCGTACCCACCAGGTAATCGCCCTGCTTCGCTTCCGGCTCTTTCTTCTGCTTCTTAGTTCTGCGCTTACGCTTCACCGTGGTGCTTTCTTTCTTCGCAGGTTCACGGGTATGCAACCAGCTGGCAATTACGCCCGTGTAGGCTCCGCGATCTGCCAGGGTAAAGCGGTGACTGTCGCCGTCCTTGCGTGTGATAGTGATCACTGGCAGTGGTTTACCAGTGGCGCTTTTGCCCTGCCCCTGCCGGATGAATAACAGATTGCCATTTTTCACCGACGCGATGGCACCGTACTGTCGCGCCAGTCGCATCAGAAAACTGCCGTCACTCTCATTAGTCTGGTCTATATGCTCCACGGGCTTATCCGACAGCTCTTTACCCAGTGCCATCTTCAGCTTGTGCCGCGCGGCTATTTCCTTCACCACTTCCCCGATGGTGGTGTTATGCCACGATTTTTCACGGCGGGTATTCAGGGTTTCCCGAAAATCAGCACTTCGCGCCCGGATAGTCAGGCGGTCCGGTGCGCCAGTGTGTTCAATCTCGTCCACCGTGAATGCCCCTTTCGGGAAAAGCGGCTGCCCCTTCCAGCCCAGCGCCAGCGTAATGACCGCACCACGGCGCGGCAGCACGATTTTTCCATCGGCGTCGTCCAGCTCCAGATCAAGCTGGTCCGCTTCAAATCCCCGGTTATCCGTCAGCGTCAGCCCCATCAGGCGGTTGTCCAGCACAGTGGTGATATCCCTGCCTTCAATACTGATGCTGAATGCCGGAGTTTTGTTGCCTTTGTTAAGCAGTTCAGAGCTGAAATTCACGACAGCAGCCCTCCCACCGTTTTACTGATATCGCTTAAGGCAGATGTTTCCGTTCCCTGCAGATTATTCAGTTGCGCACTGAGATCACCGAACATATCGGACAGGGATTCATCCACGCGTTTTAGCGACAGGGTGAACTCAATCCTGCGCGGCATACCGTCGCGGAAAAACTCCGTTTTAGTCTGATTCAGTCCCTCAATCACATACATGCCGTAAATCGTGCCGCTGCCTTCAATCAGGGGCCATGCTTTCCCCTGTTCTGCCATCTGCTCCAGTGCCAGCAACGACAGCCTGCCGCCTGTTATTTCCGGCATAAGAACGCCAGAAAGCGTCAGCATGTCGTTATCCGGTCCCAGAAACTGCGTTGACGGGCGTCGGTTAACCCGGCTGTTAGCCGCATGTCGCCAGCTGCGCTGATACTGCAGCTCCTGATACGGCACGGTGCGCAGCATAAACACGTATAATCCCAGCACCATCATCATGCGTCGTATCCCCCCTGATCGCTGTAGTTACTCCTGGCTTTTGCCTTCAGCCTGCGTTCACGTTCATCAAGCTGGCGGGCCACCTCCCGCGCAATATCCTGCGCACTTTGTCCTGGCTGCGTCTGAATGATGATCTGCGTCGGTGCCTCAATCCGTTGAACGGGCGGCACAGTGGCTGCACGACTCAACATCGCTTCGCCGCCTTTCGCGGGAAGTGCCAACGGATGCAACGGTGGAAGCTCTGCAGGCGCGGCAGCAACACCCATCATTCCGGCAACAACGGCAGCCAGTGCAGCTGTATTTCTCCGGCTGGTCACATTTGCCGGGCCGTTAACAATTTCCGGCCCGTTTTCACCGACGATGCCAAACTGCCCGCGCGGGATATAGCCGCCGCTGTCATACATCCCCGCAAAGCCATATCCCCATGACGGAAAACCACCCGATGGCATCATCACTTTACCGTCTGCAGTCACCGTCGCAGGTTGCTGACGCGTCACTCTTTCCGGCAGTTTCGCCTTTGCAGCCTCTTTACTGACAATGCCGAGTTTCTCCAGCAACCAGGAAACGCCAGATTTCAGGGAGTCCAGCGGATGCATGACCATATTCAGCCCTTCCGCCAGTGCCTCCCCGAATCTCCGCCCCATTGCCGCTGCACTCTGCAGTTCGGCAGAGGTCGACTTAACGGCCGTCAGCAGATCAGTAAACCAGCCCCACAGCGCCTGCACTTTGTCGCCAATCCACTGGAACACAGGCTTAAGCGGTTCGAACGCTGCACTGATGGGACCTGCCGCCGCTTTGAATCCTTCCACCACGCCACCGAGAAATGCGGTGATGGGTTGCCAGTATTTCCAGACAACCAGTGCCACACCCGCCAGTGCAGTAACCACAAGACCTATCGGACTGAGCAGAGCACCTAACAGACCAGATACGGCATACAGGGCAACGCGCAACATCGCCAGTGGACCAGATGCCAGTACTCGCAGCACTGTGCCTGTGGCAGCCAGCCCGCCGCGTAGTGCTGCCAGTGGATTCATAAACATCACAGCAACCGCACGTAAACCGGATAATCCAGACCGCAACAGTGCAACCGGCGCACCTGCTACAGTTTTCAGGACATTTCCCGTCAGTGATGCCGTGCGGTGCAAAGACGACAACGGCGCAGTAAGTAAACCCGCTGCGTTGCCCGATGAAGCAAGCCCGCGTCGCAGCAGTGCCAGTGGAGCGCCAGCCAGCCAGGACAACGCGCTGCTGGTTCGAGTTACTGCTGCCGTAACGGAAGGTAACGTTTTGATACCCAGCACAGAGAATCCCAGACGGATCACTGCCAGCGGCCCCAGCACTGCAGCCAGCGCCACCGCTAAGGTGCCGAGGCCTACGGTAACCGCAGCCACAACAGCCGCTACTTTCATCAGTGTGCCTGTCAGTTCCGGGTTAGCTTCCACCCAGCGGCGCAACGCCCCCGTAATGCTTTTCACCGTGTACAGAATATCCATCAGCGGCTGGCGCAGCGTTTCGCCCAGGCTGCTGAAGGTGTTCTGCGCTCCGGTTTTAACCAGCAACCACTGAGCAGAAAGTGAGTCCTTGTTGATGTCGGATTCTTTCTGCATGGAACCGAGCGCATCATTGCCCGCTGTCAGTTTTAGCTGGCGCTGCAGTTCCGGCAGGTTGTTTGCCAGTTTCGCCGCGTCATCACCAAACTCTTTACCAAACAACATGGTCATGGCAGACAGACGCTTGTCCTGCGGCAGTGCGTTCACCTTCTCCAGCACACGCTGGATAGTTCCCATCGCATCCTTCGTCATCTGCTTTTCAATCACTTCAGGATTGAGTTTCAGCAGATTCATCCCTTCAAAGAAACTCTTGCTTTGCATGGTGGCAATGGACAATTCACGCACCATCGCGTTTGCTGCACTGGCTGCAACCTCCGGCGCAGCGCCCAGTGTCAGAAATGTGGAACCCAGTGCCGCCGCTTTACGATAATCCAGACGGTCAGCCACACCGCCCAGACGTTGCATGACATCAATGATGTCCGCCCCTTTCGACATGGCGTTATCATCCAGATAGTTCAGCGCATCGCCGAGCTGTTCAATATTGCGGGTAGGTATTTTGTAGAGCTGGGCGATTTTCCCCAGACTTTCTGACAGTTCATCCGCTGGCAGCTCAAAGGCTGTTGCCGCCTTTGCCGCCGTACTGGCGAAGGCCAGGAGGTCACGTTTCTGGTCTTCCCAGCTTTCGTCAGGGTTTGCGACGTTCATACGCGCACCACCTTCAACCAGTGCAGCGAAGTCCACCGCACCGTTTTCCATCGGCAACTGTTCGCTGGCAGCCTTGATGGCATCCTGCATTTCATAAAAACGTGCAGTGCGGTTGCCATTATCGTCACGCAGACCATTGACCTGCTTTGCCACACCTTTCATGGCATCTTCCATGCTGGTATAGCTTTTTACTGCCGCCATCACTGGTGTCCCCATTGCCAGCCCTGCAGCCGTGGTGGTGGCTCCGGCTCCTGCAATACGATCACGCACCTCCAGCGAACGGGCATAACTGGCACGCGCCGCATTCATCCTGCGCTGAGCTTCCCCCAGTCGCTTCAGCCGCGCCTCCTGTTTCGACAATTCCTGGTTATAACGTGATGTTTCACGGGCTAAACGGGCAGTTGCTCCCGCATCATCTTTCGCAGAAATTCCCGCCCGATACAGTTCTGCACGCACAAGCGCCGTTTGCTTCTGCAAATATTTTTGTTGTTCTTCCAGGCGTTGGACTGCCAGCGTTTGCCGACCTAAAGCCACAAGGTGCCGTTGTGATGGTTGTTCCATCGCTTCCAGCTCAGAACTAAGCAAATTTGCCTTCTGTCTGGCATAGTTCAGCCTGTCGCCTAACCTTTTGTTATCGGCCTGCAGCTTGCGAAATTTTTCCAGGCTGTTACCCGCCTGATTGAGTTGCTTTAATGCGTCACGGGAGTTTCTGATTGCGCCAGCCAGCTCTTTCGAACTGGCCTGTGCAGCACGGAATGGACGGGTGAGTTTGTCAACCGCATTAAGAATGACCTGCAGGCGCAGGTTATTATCACTCATCGTTGGCCCCGCTTCTCTGAATCGCTTTATACCGCCATTCCAGCACTTCTGTCAGCGGCATAACGTCAGTAACGGATGGCGGCCAGTGAAAAATGGTGGCGATATCTGCCACCAGATCGTCAACCGTCAGGCTGTCGGTAAACCGGCAAGCACCGACTTCTTCAACAAAAAAGTGACAACCTCAACCGACATGGCAGTGAGATCTGCCGGGTCCATCTCTGCAATTTCCTGTGCGGTCAGTGCCGGGCTGGAGATGCGGGGGATCACGGTCATCATCGCGTTCACATCCATATCCATAATGGCCTGCAGGCGTGTACCGCGCAGCGCACCGGACTGCGGCTTACGCAGCACAATTTCCGTAATCGTGGTATCACCGCGCTTAATCGGGCTATCCAGTTTCACCGTTGCTTCTGTTTTCTCACTCATGCTCTTTTCCTGTTATGGGTTGGCTGGCGCGACCTCGCGCGCCAGGAAAAAATTACAGACCGATGGCGTTACGGTGTTCTTCCATCAGATCAACACCATCAACAACTTCAATCATGTTGATCACATCGACCTCATAGAGCACTTCGCCGTTAATGGTCAGCTTTGCGTAACTGTTAACGCTGCTGACTTTGGTGGTATTGCTCTCGCCGGTTTTCCACTCGCCGGAGTCCACCTCTTTGTGGCGCCCACGGACGACCAGCTCAACGGCCTGCACTTCGCCGGTGTCGTCGCGCTGAATAGACCCGGTAAAGCGCAGCTGCACGCCGTCCACCGTGGCTTTGCCCATCTGTTTAAACAGAAGCGCCTCCGTACCGCCGATGGTCATTTCCGTATCCAGCGCGCCATCATCCAGCCCCAGATCGATACCGACTGAACCGGGCATGCCGCCGCCGCGGTAGTTTTCCAGCTTGCGGGTGAATTTCGGCAGGGTGACGGATTCAGCAATGCCCATCCAGTTGTTACCAGCGTTAAAAATATTCAGGTGTTTTAACTTGCGTGGTAAGGCCATGGGTCCCCCTTATGCGCTTACGCGGGTGGTGAAATCCACCAGGTAACGGTCAGTGATGCGCTGGCGCAGCATCAGGTTTTCCAGTGGCGGCACTGGCGTATAGTCGTAGTCGATCCAGAGTTTCCCGGCTTTCAGCGTGTCTTTGTCATTCACACTGTCATCAATCCAGCAATCACCGCCGATGAGGTAGCCCTGATTTACCAGGCTGCGCATTTTGGCGCGGATACCTTCGATAATGTCGCGAGCCAGCGAAGGGTTAAGCGGCATGTCCACCGCCCACATATGCGCCTCCGCCATGGTGTCTGCCAGCACTTGCGCGGTACGGGTGTAGTTTTCAAACTGGAATAACGGGTCATCGCTCAGGCTGCGGGAACCCCAGAAGCGGAAACCATCCTTGCGGATCAAGGTGGTGACGTCGTTCTGGTTCAGCAGTCCGGCATCGGTTGCCGGGTCCTGCAGATCCCAGAACACATCCGCAGACAAGCCGGTTACGCCGTTGACGCCCACGTTAGAAAGGGTTTTGTGCCAGCCGGTCTGCTCGTCGATTTTTGCACGCAGACCCAGCGCGCGGGCAGTGGCGTAAGCAGTCGCGTCCGCCTGCAGCACCGTGTCAAAGTTGATGAAATCAGGCCAGATCAGCATCCCTTCTCGCTGACTGAAATTTTCGCGGTAGGCAATCGCTTCTTCCACGGTTTTACAACCGTAGGCAGACAGGTACGCAAAGCCGCGCAGGCTCTGCGCCACGCTTAACAGTTCAGTGGAAACAGCCTGCGTGTCATGACCCGGCACACCAAGAATGCGAGGCTTCACCCCCAGCTGCGACTGCGCCGAAAGCAGCGCTTTGATGCCCGTTTTCTTACCGTCAGCGGTTACGCCGCCGATAATATTGGAGGTGGTTTCCGCCTCGGTTTCGCCTTGGGCAACACGCACCACTACGGTGACGGGTTTTGCCTGGTCTGCGATGGCGTCCAGTGAGCGGGCCAGCGTGCCGGACTCGCCCGCTTTGCCGCTGGCGGTCAGTACATCGGTAAGCAGAACCGGCTTATTGAGCGGGAACACGGAGGCATCGGCATCATCGCCGGTGCATACCATGCCCACAATCGCCGTGCTCACCGTCGTGATAGAGCGGGTGCCGTCGTTAACTTCAACAACACGCACGCCATGGTGATAGTCTTGCGCCATGAATGAATCTCCTGTTTAGGGGTTCACCCATGGTAGGGAAATCATGCACCGCAAGCCGTTGATGGCCGTTGTACCGTCAATGGCACAACCGCAGACACAAAAAAGCCCCTTATCGGGGCAGACTGATACCGGGGTTTATCAGGCAACGCGGCTCCAGCACATCAGCAGCGTGTGAGCTTCAACCACGCTGATTGATTTCCCTTCACCGAGGTTATCGGTTTTGCCAGTGGTCGTGTGTTTGTGAGCTGGCAAGTCCACAATATGGCTATGATCGGCCACCTCATCCGTATAATTTCGTGTGCGGCGGCTGTCGTTATCCGAACCGACTATGTAATTATCATCCCAGACCTCACCCGGGGCGAGCATTCCGCCTTTGTGTTTATGCCGTCCCGCCTCCCCGGTGGTCAGTTCCTGCCCGGGGAGTTCACTGGTTTCGCCACTGACGCTAACCTGCACAGCGGGCAGGTTAGCCTGCTGGAGGGTGACGGTATCGCTGCCGCCGCTCTGCCCGACGTCCGAACCATCAGCCTTGCCGACGCGGATCGTTTTGTTTTCGCCGGTGTACACCCATTTCGACCACGGCCAGCGCTCATTGGGATTAAGGTTCTGGTTAAAAAAGCGGGTGGTTCCAACCGGGTTATCATCTTCCCAGAAATCTCGCTTTGCCGCCGTTATCGCATCGGCAATCACCTGCTGTATATCCGTATCCAGCTGGCCCGCAATCTTGTCGGCATAATCCTTTGCCTCATTTTTCGCACGATCAACCTCCTCTACCGAGGCAATAATGACCGTTGGATCGGTTTTAAGCTCTACAGCGGCAGTTTTGCTGACGGCTATCCACAAATTGATGGCCTGCAACCGCCCGGCCCCTTCTGCCAGAAGCGGCTTATATACTGGCGGGAGACTGGCTACCGCCAGGCACTCCCCGGCATCGTCATAGAGCGCTGCCTCTCGCAGCCAGAAACCACCGGTTTGCGGCAGGATTATCATTTCCGTGCGGATAACACTCGCGCTCTGATCTGCAATGACTACACGGTTAAGCGGGCCGCGATACACTTCATTCACCAAACCTGTGCGCGTTCTGTCCGGCTGCGGGATGATACCCGCGCCATCACCGACCGCCATTTCTGCAAAATTCACAGGCTCACCGGATGCCACCGCCTTAGTAAACGCCGCCTCCCCGTAATCGGTCAGAATGGCATAGTAATTCATGCTCACGCTCTCCCCTTACGGCAGCGCTGCCGGCGAGGTTGGAATGCTGTCACCGGCATACTTGCCGCCTTCGCCAAAGTTGGCGCTGAATACCTGCTGCTCGGTTGCTGCGATTTCAGCAAATGACATCCCAGATGCGTCAATATCCACAAGGTGCAGGCGGTAAAGCACATAGGATTTACAGGCATTGTTCACCAGGGAACCAAATCCCGACGCCGCCCCCCATACCGGTAAATCCTGGTAGTAAATACTGCCGGTGAAATCATTGCCATTTTTGTCCGATTGCAGACTGAACAGCGCCGGGCCAGCTGATACCGCGTTAGGCAAACGCCCCACAATCAAACGGTTCGCTGAAGGGGAAACCTGCGTGGCAATCAGCATTTCCGTGGTCTGAGTTGCCGGAGTGCCACTTCCCACCCGCGTGACCTGATAGTGCGCAAACACGGCAAATTTATGATCGTTCTGGTGCTCAGCGATGTACGGCATGATACCCGGACAGGTAAACCGGCCACGGTGTCCCAGCGTCTGGTTAACCAGCGATACAATCCCGTGAACACCGCCGCGTGGCGTGCGTTCAAACTTCGCCTCTGGCGTGGCGCCCGTGGTGATCAGCGTGTTATTCCAGCTAAATTCCAGCTCCGCTTTTGTTTTCCCTGTCAGGGTGGCAGCTTCTTTGCTTGCCAGATTATTCAGGGGGATGTTTTTCCCTACGCCCGAAAAATCAAAATCGGCCGGAATTTCTGAGACATCCATTAATGCCAGGGATCCGAGCGTCAGGCCGGGATAGTCCAGAATAATCGGCAGTCGCGGGTCAGTGAAATTTGCGCCAATGAGTTCATTAAGCAGGCCCATAGTTACCTCATTTAAAAAAATAATTGTTCATCAGAATTCCGGCGATACCGTCACGTGCCGGAATGGATTTGTATCCGTCACCCAGGCTGAAACCCGGCCCACCATAAGCCAGCGCCCGCCCTCCTGCCTGGCTCATGTGGGTGATATCAATCGCCACCTCTGACCATGTACCGCCGTTATTCACCAGAACATTTCCCACGGTGCCGCCTGCAATCCGCAGATAATAATCGGCGTGATTGCCGCCGGAGGGCAGGCCGGACGCGCTCCATGTACCCACATAGTGAATGTCGGATGTTGCCATCCCCCCAGGCAGCACCGCGTTATTGAAGAATGACCAGGGCAACACACCGTATCGTGCCGCCACCTGCTTTTCAGTCATGCCCGGGTGTGTCGGGTCGATGGCATCCGTCGCAGCCGATAGCATAATTTCGTACACCACGGCATGACGGCCCGGCAGAATGCGCCGGTACCACTCAGTCAGCTCAAACAGGTATCCTGTTTCCGCAAACTGGTTTTCATGCTGGGGAAACACTAATCGCTCGCCGTTCCAGGTTGCCTCACGTTGTCCCATGATGGTCAGGAACAAACAGCGGATATCGCGCGCACCGGCCAGTGCCGCAATCTGCAATGACGCTTCACGGATTTGCGAGGCATTAACATCGGTTTTCGGCTGATTGTTCTGACCGTGCCAGACCGCAATCACCTGGCCCGCCCAGCGGTCTCCCCAGGAGAGTACCTCCTGCTTAAACATGCCCAGCACCTGATCAGAGGTGGAGCCACCGTAAGAGCGCACCTCCCCGGTGCGGTTAGTGGCGGCGATAATGGTGCTGCCCGATGTTCCGCTGCCGAACATCGAGTCACCGATGAGCAACAGCTTTTTACCCAGCCCGGTTTTCATCGCAGAGGCCACCTGCGACGTCAGGCGAATACCGACGGCAGCGGCTGACTTGTCCACGCGCCGAAACTCCCATTCGTCAGCACTGGCGGTACACCGCAGGCTGATGCTTTTCCCGTCTGGAACCTGCTCAGGGGCATCATTGGCAATCATCACCCATGTATTACCGTCAAACAGGGCATAGTCACCGGCGCGAAAATTCTCTGTACCGGCCACGCCCCCGGCGGACGCCTGCCAGATGACATTTTGCAGAGGACGAGACGGCATCCCCTCCGACGGATTAAATTCACCGGCATAAAAAAGCAGGTCAGCCCCGGCACCGATGGCAGCAAACTGCGGTTGCAAAAATCCGCGGCCAGCCGTCTGGAGAGTGAGAAAGAGCACCTTATCTCCGGCGGCAAGTGTCATGCCCGCAAACACGCCCGGCGCGCTGACTTCATACCAGGTGTCGTTTTTACGCGGCGCGCCGGAGCCAGGGGAGCGCTGAATGCTCCAGCTTGAACCGTCATAAACCAGCAGGTCGCCGAGGTAAACATTCTGCCCGTTCCAGATACCTGGCGTTTTCTCTGACACGCTGGAATTGGTGTTATATGCCTCATAGCTGTAGTAGTCGCCCGCAAGAAAAGAGCCCGACGGCGTGGCGATGGTCGTACTGGTCAGCCGCCCGCGACGACGTAGTGAAACAAGAGAGCCCGGATTAAAGGGGGTACCCTGTGCTTTCCCGGCAATTTTCAGACCAAACGCGCGGCGGTATTCAACCTCTGTGCCGGTATTGTTAACCCCGTACAGCGCACGACAGGCTCGCGGCGATAGCGCCGCCCAGCCTGAACCATCCGCATCATTCGTGCGTGCGGTAACATCAGCCAGCACGGCCCTGACCGCATCGGGAGGAACATCAACCACATCCTGTGCAAACGGCAGAACGGCGCTTTTCAGTTCTTCGGTGAGGTTATCCAGGGTAATCACGTTTTTACCAATGGACAGCAGGGGGATTTCTACCTCGCCGTTTACTTTGACCCGCAGTGCGCAGCGTTTGGTTTTCGGGTCAACCCAGGCGAGGACATAGCCAATTGCCGGGTCGAGTGTTACAGGCATTAACCCCTGCACCTCGGGTGCCAGTTTCTCCAGCGAGATCGTGCCGTTACCCAGCTTAATCAGAGGAATTTCGACTTCACCGGACACGCTCACACGCAGGGCACAGCGGCGGGATTTCGGGTCCATCCAGGCCATAACATAACCGGTTGCCGGGTCGAGCGTGGTCGGTACCAGCGCTTTTAAATCAAGCGCAAGGTTTTCATGTGAAATAACTCCATCTTCAATTTTCAGGAGCGGGGCGATAACCTCCCCTTTTACCGTAATGGAAATAGCAGCGCGACGCGTGACCGGGTCGCGGAAAGTAGCGACATAACCGCTCGCTGGGTCAAGATATTCAGGAATAAACCCGGCATCAATAAACCCCTGTATTGTGGAATATCCAATAATATCGGATACCCTTTCCGCCACACCGTTATTATTTTTATACACCGTGAACGGTGATGTTTTATCTTCTGGATTAATCACCAGAAAATGTTGTTCTGCCGTTGTCGCGGATAAACCCGCCGCCGTTCCGTCGGGGTCGTTACCGGACGCTCTGACCGTGACCATCTGCATTAAATCTGACAGAATAGCTTTCCCGGTCAACGTCACCGCCCCGTTTGTATTCTTCGCCTCTTCCACCCAATGCGCAGGGTTGGTTGACCGGATGGAGAATACGCCTCCTTCCGGTATTTTCCCGGCAGCAATTGCGGCCTGCGCTGCCGCCGCACTGGTAAATGGTAATTCGCCCGATTTTAACAGGCCATTGTAGGCATTAAGCTGATCTCTCAGGTAGGCTGTGCGGTCGGCGAGAATACTCGTCTGAACGTTCACCAGACCATCCGTCCCCCCGGCCACTTTGTCACCGCGCTTAATTAACGGAATGTCGCTTTCCCACTGTGCTGTTTCGCTGATTAAAGACATATATCAGTCCCCGGAATATTGATAATTTTCGTCGTAATGCGCAGTGGCATCGTAATAAATACTGTCATCCGGTTTATATCCCGGCGGATAAACGGTAATCACATCACCATCAAAAACGGCGGCACCAATATTTGCCGGTCCAGAAGTTGATGCCGATAACGTCAACTGTGATATATGGCGACTGACTGGCTTCGCATCGCCAATAATCCGCTCAAGCTCGTAAATCATCGACTCCGTGATGCCGATTTCATTCAGATCGATCTCAAGACGAAACGTCCCGGCGGGGTCGGCCACCTCCCACCATTCCTCAAGGGTCATTGAGTAACCCAGCCCCTCGATCACCCGCTTAACTGCAGCCACCGTACCTTTTCGCTGATGAATCCAGAACGCATCGCTGACCGCCTGCCGCTTAGCGGTTTCTGTCCAGGTTTCCTCCCACCGGTCAACGGAGAAAGCCCAGGCCAGATACGGCAGAAACTTTGCCGGGCATTTCCACGGGTTCCACAGGTCACGCAGCGGCACGTTTAAATCACTGATACCTGAACAGGCTTGCGCCAGCCTGCGCTCCAGCGCAGACGACCCCGGCGGTAACAGGCTGTTACTCATCAGAGCCACCAATTTCTGCTTTAAAATCGGTGCAATATGACGCCTGCGTTTTATCTAACACCATGTCCGCCAGGGGCTTCATCAGCTCAACGCGCTGGACGCCCTGAACATGCAGAGCGGCATAGATCGCAGACAGCCGCACGTCACGCCCCAGGCGACGCTGCTCGTTGATATATGCCGTACCCTGCGCTTTCGCGGCCGCCAGGATGGGTTCCTTTGCCGGGCCGGGATAGACATAAAGAACCGCATCAATTTCATAGGGGACAATCTCAGCAGATCGGACACTCACCCGATCCGCCACTGGCCGCACAGCCTCATCGTTCAGGGCCTCACCGACGACCTGCAGTAATTCTTCCGGCGCAGTACCATCGCCGTCTCGGGCCAGAATAGTCACCACGACTTCCGCCGGTGACGGGCTGAACGCCGACGCGTCCGCCACCCGACCATCCGAGCTAAGCGCGTGATATTCATAAGCACCGACTGGACCGGCAACGCTCATCCCCTCAAAGGCTGCCGGGATGCGCTGGCGATAATCCGCGTCAGATTCCATTACTGCCTCTGTGGGCGGCGTTGTGGTGTCATCTGCAGCCGTAATCACCCGGCGCTGTACGTTGTTATTCGCGCCTAAATTGTCCAGGTCATCCCCGCCGGAATAGGCCACCATCACGGCTTTAGCCGCCTCGTTAATCCGCTGGCGCAGCAGCAGCTCCCGGTACACATTTTCCTGCAGCATTTTCACCACCGGCTCAGATTCAAGCGCTAAGGTGCGGGCCACGGCCTCCTGTTCTTCTGCCGGAAATAACGCGACAAATTCAGCCTTGCGCTCAGACAGCAGGGTTTCAAAATCCGGCACATCCACAATTTGCGGCGGCGGCAGCTGGGAAAGGTCAATAACGGCCATTGTCTGCTCCTGTCGATACGGAAAGGGACACGGGCACGCCGTCATTACGCTGGCCTGCCAGCTCAATAACCATTGCGCCATCCATGCTGCTGCTGTTAACCGTGATGGTGTCCAGCTGCAGCCGCGGCTCCCAGCGCCGCAGCGCCACATACACCGCAGCCATGATCTGCAGGCGCAGCGCCGGGTTTTGCGGCTGGTCAATGAGCGCTGAAAGCAGGGAACCATACTCCCGGCGCGCAAGCCGGCTCCCTTGCGGGGTCAGCAAAATGTCACGCACCGACTGGCGCAGGTGGTCAGTTTCCGTTATGGCTCTGCCGGTATCGCGGCTCATCCCGATATAGAGCGTCAAAATGGATCTCCCGTCGTTCCGCCACTGTCGCCAGGGTGTTTATGCTTATCAGCAACGACGCCGTTTGACGTCATCGCGCCGCCGCCGTGGGTCACATCGCCATTCATGATCACGTTGCTGTTAATACGGGTGGTGTCAGCCTCGATCACAAACTCACCGGTTTTGCAGGAGACAACCTGCGAAGACTCAATCAGTACGCTTTTCACGCCGCGAATAATCCAGCGCCCGGTGGCGGGGTCGTATTCGAACCAGCCGCCATCCTCGTATGCGGTCACGTCCGCACTTTCAGAGTCTGACGGCGGCGGGCAGGCGTTGGAGTAGATGGCCGGGAGCGCAAAGGCTGTTTCCAGATTGCCGCCCAGGCTGAACAGCACCACCTGCTCCCCTGGAGACGGGCACCACCAGGTGCGTGATTTACCTGCACGGTAGGTCAGCCAGTTAATCCAGTTGGTTTCGAGGTCGCCTGTTTTTACCCGGCACAGCCAGCCGTCCCGGTCCACTTCGGTCACAATGCCGGTGCGGATCAGATTGGTTATAAGGCGCATGATTTCTGTGAGTTGTGCGTTCATATCATTAATCTGTCAGAACGCATCGGTGAAATGAATTGAGCTTAATTGTATTGAAGCTAATACAATGGGGGCATTCGCCCCCTTCAGTTAAGCGAATGCTTTACCTTGTGTTATACCTAAACCATCGCGATAGAGCATTGGTACTTTCCAAGTGTCCTTTATTTCCTCCAAGAAACCTGTCTCCATGAGCTGTTTAATAGCATATTGTAATTGTTCACCTTCCAACTCTAGAATTCCCGATAGAGTATCAAGGTTATGCTCTGCTTTTTCCGTAGTAAATTTATTTATATATGCTGATATTTCTGGCCCAACTTCAGCAAGCAATGTATCCTGAACTCGTTGATCACTTAATCTAGATAACGCGTTCCTGAGTGCCTCAGACATTATCAATCGTTCACCTGACTTTATTACTCTTGACACACGCGAGTCAGCACGAATTTGCTCCTCCGTGGCTTTCCCAACTAAGTCAATTAAATTTCGAGGAGCTCTAATATCATTACCATCTCTTATACGAGACATTATCCAATTAAAAGTGGTTGGTTTTCGATCTGCAGCATCAACCTTTTCAGGGAAAATCTTATAAAACAGGGTTTCATCAGAATCTTCCTGTGCCTCCATTGTTTCAATGAAGTCAGAACTATCTCTAATCCTACGAGACAGAAGATTCAATAAATCTGCTTCATCCCAAACAATCTCGACCTTTCTAGCATTTATATGCGTTAGATTAACAAATCCATCCCCAATTATTTTTCTAAAGAGATCCTTGCGGACAAATATCTTTAATCTTAACTTATCGAAAGCTAATAAATCCAGATATGTTCTTAATAGAGCTCTTAAGGCAGGCACCTCAATATTGGGATACCCTTGAAATGCTTCATCTAAACGATCAAGCGCAACCCAGACCGAATAACCAACGTCAACCAAGCATTCATTTAATAAATCAAACGCTTCTTCATGAGTTATCTCTCTTATTTTAGCACTTTCACTTTTGCCAACATCTCCGAAGGTAAATTTTTGGGATACTATAGGTAAACCAGTCTCAGATATCGTAAATGTTGTTTCAGAAGTATCCGGTCTAAAAGTTTGCTTTAAAGAGTTAACTATCTTACTAAAAATGGTTTCAGGTTTATTGCCTTTACTCAATAAGTTTGTTTCATTAAGAAGTTTTTGCAATTGATTTATGTTTTCGGAAAAATCCCCACCAACTATATCGATAAGCCAATTACCAATTAACGATAAAATATAAGTCTTCCAAACACTTACATATTGCCCTTCAGTCAGAACATTAACATCCTGCTGCACAAGTCGCTGAAAGACTGGATTACCTATAGGATTAAAGCCTGCTATTACTTCTACATTTTTCAATTCTGGCGTTATAGAATACCTTTTTTGCAATATTCTATAAACTGCAGTCTTGCCTGTCCCCTTGTCTCCAGCAATAAAATCAGCTCTATCATTAATTAAAGAGTGATAAGCTTGATTTTCAATAAAATATTTCTCTAATGAATCATCAAACTCCGCTACGGATTGCCCAAGTCGTAGAAGTTGTAACGTAGATTTCGAATCAACCCCTGCTGATAAAGTACCCATATCACTCCTTAGAAGATACAATTAGTTAAAAGCATATTATTTACATCTTACTCACCTTTAAATCAAGCGATTACACATCCAAGCACTATCTCTTTGAAAAAAATCAAATTTTCATCACCTCTAGAGTTTCACTCAAATTTCACCGACAACCAGTGCAATAAGACGTCTCGCGTAATGTCTTCTGTTTCATCATTGATGCCGAGCAACCGGCGCTCTGCATATTTGACTTCCGGCCCTTTACGGCTGACCCGATCACGCAAGCCATAGTGATGCACGCGGGCTATGCGCTGCACCCGGCTCTCAAACTCGACGCTTGCCGCGTCCAGGCTGGCGGGGGCTTTCAGGTATTTTGTGGTGCGGAGTTTTGCAAACATCTGCCGACGGATGCGGCCCTGTTTCGTTCTGGCAGTCACGCGACGCGGCTCGTAAGCCGTCCCGTCGGGGTTGCGCTGCATCCTGATATTTTTCTGCTGGCTGCGGCGCAGCTGCTGCGCCAGCTCCCGCATCATGCGCTTACGTGCGGCAGGCTCCAGACCCGCCAGGAGCGCATCTAACCAGGCGTCAACTTCCTGCAGCTCAGCCACGGCTCACCGCCCACATTTCGTCCGGTTCGTCCGGTTCCGGCACCGCTTCGACGCTGGACACGTCACCGTCAGCGCTGACTATCACACGCTCTGTCAGTTGCAGATTCAGGCTGATATCACAGATATCATTACGCAAAATGTCGACTTCAAAGGAAAGCAACTTTTCCCGCAGTTCCGGGTTATGAATAGCATCCGGCTGATTTTCCCTTAACCAGGCCACCACCGGCGCCATCAATAACCCCTGATCGCCGCTGAAATCCACAATCACCACATTCAGGGTGTAACGATACTCCCATGAAAGTGACGCTGCTCCGGTTGCCACCACCGATCCGTTATCAACGAACAAATGCAGCTTATCCGGGTTATCGCGGACATATGGCACCGCGCTATTCAGGGCGCGGCGTAAGGATTGAGGCTTGTTCACTGTTTCGCTCCTGACAGGAAATTATCGTGTCCACTTTATCGGCGCAGACCGCCCAGGCCGCCTCCGCTTCATCCAGCGCGGTTAGCAGATCGCCGTTAGTACGTGCCGCCGACTTTTCCAGGCGGCACTGCGTCACCCTGGGACAACCATTCACGGTAAGCAGCACCTCCGGCGAGGGCTGGACGTTCGCGCATCCTGATAATGTCAGCAGGCAGAAGAGTGTCAGCCCAGCGGCGTAAATCCTCATTTTCACGTTTTAACTCCTCAATTCTGCGCTGACGGCTTCGCAGCAGCGCGTTTGTACTTTCTGCCGCCGCGTAAAGCCTTGCCTGTTCCCGGTTATTGGTTTCGGACAGGATGGACAGGGCGATCAGCTGGCTGTTCGTTTTTGCGAGTTTTTCGCCTGTCGTTTTCAGATCCCGCCCTTGCCGCTCGATGGTCTGGCTGGCCTCCTTCATCCGCCATGACTGCCAGCCAAGCGCCAGCACTACCAGCGCCAGAATTACCGCCAGCGCCTTCGTCATACCGTCACCGGCTCCGCATCAATAATCTGCGCACGCAGAACCTTAAGCGCGACCAGCGTCAGCAGATAAAATACCAGGGTGACAACGTGGCCCGTAAAGGTGAGAAAAATCACAAGCAGTGAACACCTGGCCCATCTGATCACCTGGTTTCCTGGCGTACTGAAAAAGCGCGTCAGCGCCTGCTTTGCCTCTCCCCGATGAGTGCCGCCCGCATACCACCCAGCCATGCAAAGCAACACCGCTCCCCAGCTCAGCAGGCAGGCTACCCAGGTCAAGGCTGTAACCAGTGCCGGAACAATACTGTTTGGAACAAAGAGACTAAAAATCATCAGCGCCGTGTACAGCACCGAAAATAACCCACCGATCAGTTTCTTTTTCATTTCGTTACGCTCCTTTTAAGCACCAGGACAGCTCCCGCGCGCGGCGGTTGTCCAGCCCCGGATTAAATACGCCTTTGACGTATACCCAGCGCGGCAACTGATAGCAGGCATCGCGCCAGCGCTTCTGATTGATAAACTTCACCATGGTTGAACCACAGGCATTGCCGGTTCCCACGTTGAAGGCCAGCGATACCAGCGCGTCATAGACGTTCTGCGGTACGCTCACCAGGACACAGCGATCCAGCGCCTTCTCCACCCTTAAAACGTTGGTGATAAAACTCCCGGCGGCCTGCCGTTCCGTGATGCTCTTCCCCGGCACCACGCCGGACGTATTGCCAATACCATCGGTCCACACCCCCGCATCACACTGATACGGCTGCAGACGACAGCCTTCGTAATCGGCAATCAGTTTCAGTCCCTCCACGGAGGTGTGAAGCTGCTGAAAACCCGGCAGCGTGGCAGCAATAGCCAGCACGGTCCCGACAAGGCAGCGTTTAACGATTGATGGATTCATAATCCTCCCGCGAGATCTGCCCGTCGCGCAGAAGCTGGTAGGCTTTGTGTTTGTAGTACCAGTTGATAGCCAGCATCAGCACACCAATCATCAGGCCCCCCAGCGTTGAGGCATCCTTGATGGACAAATCGCCCAGCCAGGCCAGCACGACGGCGATGCAATACGTGATAAAGGCGCTGATTCGCTCAAGCGTCATAATTCAGTCCCATAGCTGGACGGTCTGCACGGTGGTGGTGGTCGGAATGTCCGGCAGCTCCACCTGCAGCCCGTGAGGTAAAAAGGGGCCGTGTTCGGCAAGCCCCGGATTTGCCTTCAGTACCTGCTCCGTGACACCCTGTGTACGCCCGTAATGACGCCAGCAAAGCGCGTCCACCGTGTCATACTGATGCGCACGTACTTTCATCAGATAAGCTCCACTGTGCAGTGCGGCGCATCCTGCACCCGGCTGACGGCCCAGCGGGCGTCACGCCACAAATCACCGCTGGCTTCTGCCAGTTCTTCGCCGCGCTTCACACCGGATGCCGTGGCGTCATAGTCCTGGTATCGTTCGTTGAGCATGGCGCGTGCCCAGCAGTAAACCGCGTTGAAATAGTGCTGAATGCGCTCACTTTTCCCGTCCAGCTGTTCTGCCGGAACCTCTGCCAGCGAGGCATACCCCAGCATCTGCTGGCGTCTGCGAAACTCATACAGCTCTGCGTTGACCTCCGAAATTGCCGACAGCGCAACCTGCTTTAAACGCGGCTGCGTCACCGTGCCGTCAGTGCGCATCACGCTGCGAAACTCCGACAGGTCCACATCAGGCCAGAACGGCGTATTTCTGATGATTTCCGCCTGTTCCGGTGCCTGTTCTGGCGCAACAAACTTCATGCTGCTTTCTCCTGAAATAGAGGGCGGTGGACGGGGTTTTGATGTGGCGGTGCCTTTCGCCACCCCGTGCCGCCCGTGCGCGGGGGCACGTTCTGTCAGCGGCTGTCATTGCGCAGTCTGCGCTCCAGCTGCTGTTTGTCTTTTTTCACGCCACAGCGGGGATCGAGCTGTAACGCATGGTTAAGATGATTAAGGGCGGAAGCCGGATTGCTTTCACTCAGGACAGCGCCAATCGCTTTATGCAGACGCGCCCGTGACTGGTCCGGCATATCCAGACCGTCTGTCAGCTCCAGCGTCTGCAGCAACAGATCGGCATCAAAGCCGGTGGCGGCAAGCATTGCGCTCTGGGCTGCATCTGCCATTTCCTCTGCCAGCACGGTCTGCACGTTGCGGTTACCCAGCGGCATCACCCAGCCATGACGCAGGGCATGACGCCCGATCTCCAGCGCCCCGGCATAATCTCCGGCATCAATGCGCCACAGCATCACGTACATCAGCACGTCATCCTGTTGAGCGCCTCCGGCAGCCAGGACGCCCTCCGCCCAGGCGGCATATTTCGGCAGCAGCTCCACCTTTATTTCCGCTTTTTTCACCGTGGACTGAACGCCCTTGAGACGGCGGCGGTCTTCCGCCAGTTGCAGCAGCATCAGGTCATAGCCCGACGCGTGGCGAACACTGCCGCCTTCACGGGCGGCCTGTTCAGCCTGAACGCGCAGGCGATGCTGCCGTGCGGGACTCAGGCTCATAGGTTACGCTCCGGCTTCTGCTGCGGCGGCGCTGAAATCGCCAATCTGGATGTTTTCCACCAGTGCGGCGCAGCGGTAGTCCTCAACCACATAGGCTTCGTTAACAGATTCAAAGTTTTCAATCCGGTCACGTTTCGGGTTGTCGATAACTGAACGGCGGCGGGTGTCTTCCTGCCAGTAGATGGACAGGTTATCCAGACGGGTGATCAGCAGCGCATTCGGCGGGAAGAACGGCGCACGCACGGCCTGCAGACCGCCCATGCGTTTCTGACTGATAATCATATCGGCTGCCAGTTTTTCACTGTTTTCCTGCTCTTTGTTGACCAGCGGGAAATACTTGTCAGACAGCAGTTCACGACCGCAAATCACCACCAGATCGTCATCGTCCTGGTAGACCACGTCGATAAGCTCATTAACGGCATCCATCACCACGGCGTCCAGGTTGGCATATTCGCCACCTTTACCGACTTTCACCGCACCCGGTGTGGTTTCACCGCCCGTGGTGGTGCTGCCCATGACGTGATCCGGTGCATCCTCACGGATTTTCTGCAGCCAGCCTTTGTTCACATCCTGCAGCAGCGGGTTTTCGCTACGGTTGGAGGTTTTCGCACGCTTCACGCCGTTAAAGCCGATCATGATGCGGTCCAGTGCCTGACGTTTCACGATGGCGTTACGGATACGCACCTGGAAATCCTGAAACTTCGCCCACAGGTCCAGCTTCGCGTAGGTCAGCACCGTGTCAAAGTTGGTCTGTTCGCATTTGTATTCCACATCGACCATCAGCGTCGGATCGACAGGTTCACGCTCTTTCGCGGTGGTGTCAGTGGTTCCGGCAATGGTGCTGCCAACACCCAGCCCCAGCAGCTGACCGGACTGCTCAGTCACTGGCGTGACGTTAATCAGCGTCAGGAAAGCGGCGGACTGCTGGATCTGGTCTTCCAGCGTCTGCTGTACAGACGGCTCCACGGTGAACTTGCTGGACAGTTCTTCAACTGCCACACCGTTCAGACGCGCCAGCTGCTGCAGGTAAGCGTTAAAAGCAAAGCGGGTATTCTTCTTCATCGGGTTTTATGCTCCATCAGCAATTGGTCAGAGTGTCAGCGGGGGCGTTACCGCCTGTTGCACGCTGGCGGTAGTCCTGGCGGCAGTCCTCATGGCTCAGCTTGTCCACCAGTTCGTTAAAGGCGGCCTGTTGTGCCTGCAGGGCTGTCTCCAGCTCAGACAGGCGTTCTTCCTGCTCAGACAGGGATTTTTCGGTGCGTGCGCTCAGGTTTTGCTGCTCAGTGGCGACCAGCTCCACGGCCTTATGCACATCAGAGAACCGGGCATCGTCGGACTGCTCTTTTTTGGTGAACAGCGCCGTGACGCGGGCAAACAGGGACGGCTTGTCCTCCTGGATTTCTTCCAGTTCGATCACCGTTTCCTCTGCGGCGGTAAAGAGATTGGCGGGATTCTGCTTGCGGTTTGCCAGCGGGTTATGGGCTGCACTGGCGCTGAATGTCAGCATTTCCGTACCCAGACTGGCTGGATCATCAGTGGCAGCCAGGCCAACCAGGTAGGCTTTGCCCGTATCAGCGAACTTCGGGCTGACTTCCATAGAAGTGAATAATTTCTGGCCTTTTTTCACCAGCTCCACCAGGGACTCCGTTGGCTCAACGTCGGCATACAGCGCCATCTTGCCTGCCAGCGGACCTTCCGTGATTTCTTCAGCAAACAGCGCCGTTACCTTGCCGTAGCGGTTAAAGGTGCTGTCCGGCAGATAAGACTTGATGTGCTCAAGGTTAATCAGCGCGGTATACACTGCCGGGTTGTAGCTGGCAGCCATCTGTTCCAGCCATTCACGCTGGATTTCGCGTCCGTCGGTGGTGGCACCTTCCACCCCGATGCGAAAACGCTTTGCTTTCACTGTCATGAGCCGTGCTCCGTTAGAAAAAACTTACTGGAGCCTTATGGTTGCGGTGATGAGGGCAGTGAAACAATGCGCGGTATTTGTACCGACAACCACACAAACCGCAGGCGGGGAAAGCCTTCATTCAAGGCTGTAGGTTTGTGCCATGAACACCACACTGACATCCGCAGATCTCGATCCCCGTCGGCAGGCCATGCTGCTGTACTTTCAGGGATATCGCGTAGCCCGCATTGCTGAAATGCTGGGCGAGAAAGTTGCAACCGTTCACAGCTGGAAGAAACGCGACAAGTGGGGTGACTATGGGCCGCTGGATCAGATGCAGCTCACCACCGCCGCACGCTACTGCCAGCTCATCATGAAGGAGCACAAAGAAGGGAAAGATTTCAAAGAGATTGACCTGCTGGCGCGCCAGTCGGAGCGCCACGCGCGGATCGGCAAGTTTAACAATGGCGGCAACGAAGCCGACTTAAACCCTAACGTCGCCAACCGCAACAAAGGCCCGCGTCGTCAGCCGGAAAAGAACGTTTTCACCGATGAACAGATTGCGAAGCTGGAAGAAATCTTCCATTCCTCCATGTTCAACTACCAGCGCCACTGGTGGGAAGCCGGAAAAACCAACCGCATCCGCAACCTGCTGAAGTCACGCCAGATCGGCGCGACCTTTTTCTTTGCCCGTGAAGCCCTGATTGACGCCCTGCTTACCGGACGTAACCAGATTTTCCTTTCCGCCAGTAAGGCACAGGCCCACGTCTTTAAACAGTACATCATCGACTTCGCCAAAGAAGTGGAAGTGGAGCTGAAAGGCGATCCGATGGTGCTTCCCAACGGGGCTACGCTTTACTTCCTCGGCACCAATGCCCGCACGGCCCAGAGTTACCACGGCAACCTGTATCTGGATGAATATTTCTGGATACCGAAATTCCAGGAGCTGCGCAAAGTGGCTTCCGGTATGGCTATTCACAAAAAATGGCGACAAACCTATTTTTCCACGCCATCCAGCCTGACACACAGTGCTTATCCGTTCTGGTCCGGTGCACTGTTCAACCGAGGGCGCAACAAAGCCGATAAGGTGGACATCGACCTGTCCCACAGCAATCTGGCCCCCGGCCTGCTGTGCGCAGACGGGCAGTACCGCCAGATAGTCACTGTGGAAGATGCGGTGCGCGGCGGCTGTAACCTGTTCGACCTCGACCAGTTGCGCATGGAGTACAGCCCGGACGAATACCAGAACCTGCTAATGTGTGAGTTCGTGGACGATCTCGCGTCTGTGTTCCCGCTCAGCGAGCTGCAGGCGTGCATGGTGGACAGTTGGGAAATCTGGACCGACTTTCATGCACTGGCCCTGCGCCCGTTTGGCTGGCGCGAAGTGTGGATCGGATATGACCCGGCGAAAGGTACGCAGAACGGCGACAGCGCCGGATGCGTGGTGGTGGCGCCGCCAGCCGTGCCGGGCGGTAAGTTCCGCATTCTTGAGCGTCACCAGTGGCGCGGAATGGACTTCCGCGCCCAGGCTGACGCCATCAAAAAACTGACCGAACAGTACAACGTGACCTATATCGGTATCGACTCAACCGGCGTTGGTCACGGGGTTTACGAGAACGTGAAAGCGTTTTTTCCTGCCGTCCGGGAGTTTGTCTACAACCCCAACGTTAAAAACGCCCTGGTACTCAAGGCCTACGACATTATCAGCCACCGCCGTCTGGAGTTTGACGCCGGACACACCGACATAGCGCAGTCCTTTATGGCAATCCGTCGCGCCACCACCGCCAGTGGCAACCGCCCGACCTATGAAGCCAGCCGCAGCGAAGAAGCCAGCCACGCCGATCTGGCCTGGGCAACGATGCACGCACTGTTTAACGAACCGCTGCAGGGCGAATCCGCCAATACCAGCAATATTGTGGAGATTTTTTGATGGGAAAGAGTAAGAAGAACCGCGCTGCGGCGACGAAACAGATCCAGCTTAAAAGTCAAACTACAGCCGAAGCATTCAGCTTCGGCGATCCCGTTCCTGTTCTGGACCGCCGAGAACTGCTGGATTATGTGGAATGCGTACAGATGGACCACTGGTATGAACCGCCCGTCAGCTTTGACGGACTGGCGCGCACCTTCCGCGCTGCCGTGCATCATAGTTCCCCGATTGCAGTAAAGTGCAACATTCTGACCAGCACCTACATCCCTCACCCGCTGCTCAGCCAGCAGGCTTTTTCGCGTTTTGTGCAGGACTATCTGGTATTTGGTAACGCCTACCTGGAGAAACGCACGAACCGTTTCGGTGAAGTTATCGCCCTTGAACCTGCCCTGGCAAAATACACCCGACGCGGGTTAGACCTGGATACCTACTGGTTTGTGCAATACGGTATGACCACGCAGCCATATCAGTTCACGAAAGGCAGCATCTTTCATCTGATGGAACCGGACATCAACCAGGAGATCTACGGCCTGCCCGGTTATCTTTCTGCTATTCCATCCGCCCTGCTCAACGAGTCTGCCACGCTGTTCCGCCGCAAGTATTACATTAACGGCAGTCATGCAGGCTTCATCATGTATATGACCGATGCCGCGCAGAACCAGGAGGATGTGAACAACCTCCGCAACGCGATGAAAAGCGCCAAAGGTCCAGGCAACTTCCGCAACCTGTTTATGTACTCGCCTAACGGCAAAAAGGACGGGCTTCAGATTATCCCGTTGTCAGAGGTCGCAGCGAAGGATGAGTTTTTGAATATCAAGAACGTGAGCCGGGATGACATGATGGCGGCGCATCGTGTGCCACCGCAAATGATGGGGATTATGCCTAATAATGTCGGGGGGTTTGGGGATGTGGAGAAGGCCAGCCGCGTCTTTGTGCGAAATGAGCTAACACCACTGCAAAAGCATATACAAGAAGTAAATAAATGGCTTGGTAAAGTTATTATAAAATTCGAATCATATAGCTTTCCCACACAATAAAACAAAGGCCGTTCATATATGAACGGCCTTTGTTATCTATACCAAAGTTTTTTTAATCGCTCTCAATGTTGTCATTAAATTTTCGCCATACGGTGTTAAAGTCCAATAAGTACCTTTATCTTTAACACTTCTACTCTTTTCACTTTTAATAATTAACCCAAGCGCCCTAAACTGCACTTTTATTGTTTGGAAATCAGAATTAGATACTTTTAAAGATAATAAATTCATATCTTTAAAATCCTCATAGATGATATCTTGAACTGCATTTCGCACACAGTTATTTAAAGCACTATATAGCTTATCATCCACTATCTCATCTATCATCAAAGGCGAAACATATGAAAAAATATCATTCCAGCTTAATTTGACCTTATCGGTATATTCTTCACCATTATGTCTCCATTCTGTAGGCGACACACAGAATTCATAATCCAATTCAAAAAGCTCATCTCCTTGAGATAGTTTTTCTGCACCTGCAGGCGCTTCAGTCATACTTGATACAAGTTGACTTTCAAGCTCCTCAATTCGCCTTTTTAATTTCAATATTTCCTTTGCATCACCATCATTAGTTACTAAATTTCCTTTAACCCACCCAATTGCAGGACATTCTTTAATTAGTCTAATCAAACTTCTGCTAACCTGGCTACCTAACTCTGCAGGAGACTCCCAAAAACGACATAATTTTGTTTTAACTAGCTCTTCGAAAGCCTTTAGTTTTTCTACGCTTTCAGGGTTTGACTCACAACGTTTTGCGGGGAGGTTACTTTTATCTTTATGAATAAAACCTATAACTGGCTTACCAGTTTCCAAAGCATAACGATACTCCATTTCTGTATAGCTTATTCCATCAGGACCAATTGAACCATAACGCCCTGCCAAGATAACAATATAATAATCACTATCGTCAATTATTTTTTTTATTAAACTCCACTGATCACTATTTGTTGCTGGAAATAATTCCATTCCTGCTGGCATACAATCAAGCTCCAGCAGTGCTTGCATTACTTCCTGTCTTTCTTCTTCAAGATCAGCAAAAGTTGAACTAACAAAAACCTGATATCTTTTATCCATTTGATGATTTCCACTGCACGTATAGATCTTTCAGGCGATTATATATACTTTTCTGAAAACTGTCAGTGAGCGCGCGCTCGTATCCCCGCCACGCCTGCCCACTTTATGTAGTGGTTTTCATGCACCTGCATGATCTACGCAAAAGCCCGCTAGAACTGGCGGGCCTTAACACAAAAGATCCTCAAACGATCATGCGATCTCATGCAGCATAGACATGCGCGTTTATGCAGAATGTGCAAAATCGTAACATACTCAGTAAGCGTGAAACCTAGAACGTGACAGCCTTGTCAAAGCCAGAAATAATTGTATAAGAAATAGACGAGTTATCAGCCTTGTTCACTTTGAACTTGGCACCTTTGTAAGCGATAACATCACTTCCTTTAGAATCTACAGAAAAATCTGTTGTAAATGCTGCACGAGCCATATCGTTTGCAAATTCACGATAGGTGAACTTCATTACACCGCCTGCATTTCCATTGTATTCGATAGTCTTAACCAATGAGTTACTCACTCGACACAGCCCATCAGGAACACGTTTGATAGAAATTTCTGATGCAGTATAAGAAGTGCCATTTGGCGGTGATATCTCATTTTTTGCAGCATCGTAACTAACATAATCAACATAGTTACCGATTTGCCCATAGAGATTTTTTAACGCAACAGCTTGAGGGTTATGATAATTGCGATAAATTCCATTCCCCTCACTGCAATATGTACCAGCAGCGATAGAAGACAATGCACCATTAGCCGCACCAAGTTCTAATACGTCCGTTTTAAATCCAGTAGCAGATGTGATAATGGGATCGCCCATGTAGGCGGTAGCACTTTGCCCAATAGCAGGCTTCACCACTTCAATAGCAGTGATATTTCGGTTAGAAGCATGTGGTACGCAACCAGTTAGGATTACAGCAAGAGATATTGGTAACGCTACATTATTAATTTTCATTTTTAGCCTATTATTCTTTTCTTGACAAAAAACAAGGCGATATCTGATTGATCATCGCCTCTCACTCATATGTAACCCTTTTTGATTAGAAAAAACAAGCGTCTATTGACAAAATCAATGCAGCCAGCTGTCGTCTTCCCACACCTTCTGCATAATTTTCATCACTTGTTTTCTTTCTTCGTCCAGTTGCAGTCCGGTCAGTTCCACACCGTTAGAGCTACCTTTACGGATACGGATTACCGTTTTGGGATACAGGGGGCGCAGATTGCGGTAAAGCTCGGATTCAAGGGCGTCCAGGGTAGACTGGCTAATCTTCTGCTCTTTATCGATCATTATTTCAATGCGCATAAAAGTCACCTCAGCTGATGACATCCATTGAGCGGTTGTATTCGTGGGTTCTGATTTTTGCCATGAGTTCATCTGTCAGTTCAGAAACCCACTGCAAAGCCAGCCCCTTCTCTTCATCACTACACTCACTAGCCGCTACAAGCTTAAGAAAAAAATCAATGCGCTGGAGCTTCAAAGACTCCAAAAAATAGTCCTGCATCTTTCCTCCTATGACACCATAAGCAACACTGTATGTATAGCCACTGTTTATATTTACAGTATATAATAATCTTACTGATGTAAAACGTTTTTTACGTTCATCAGCCTGATATGCCTGGTATTATTAAGAGCACGAATTGTTAACCCGCGTAATTAATACAGGTTTCGCCACTTATCATCTTCCTGCAAACGCTGGTTCCGATAGAAGATACGCAGGCCTGCTCCTGACGGAATACTGCCGCCGCGAAGGAGTAAATCGACCTCTTTCTCGCTGCCATCAAATCCTCTGGACTTCAGTTCATAGACGAGCTGCTGTCGCTGATGGTCTGTAATTCGCTGTTTGTAGTCTTTACGCCGTTTCGGTTTCACCAGGCGTAACCTTGCAGCCAGTTCCCGGCGCTCTTTTTTGCTCATACTGTGCAGGTAATCGTGCAACTCCTTGTCATCCATGCGGGTAATGTCCGTCCTGGTATCCCCATCAGCTGATTTGTCTTTCCCTTGTTGGTTCAAATTTTCAGCAAGGGGACAGTTATTGCCACGAGTCCAAGGGGCGCAAGCGCCCTGGTCGGCTGCCGCCTCCTGAACGTCAACGGCCTTACGAACCATTTTCCACTTCACTGCATGAGTGCAGATTTTGCCCTCTGCAATGGGTGACCAGATGCCATAAATACGAATGCCGTGATCGCCATAGGCGGTCGGCTCTTCGTTGATTTCATAAGCGGTTCTGATGAGGTGATATTTACGGGGAACCAGTACGCCGCCCTGCTTCATGATGTAGGTGGCAAAACAACCAGCATCAGCTGCAGCCAGAATGGCATCAAGGCGCGGGTTATCCAGTACCGGCGCACCTGCTTTTTTGTCACCCTGTTGCCTTGCCACCTGACCAGCCAGCAATCGCAGTTCACGGTAAGCCTGACGCCCCGGAATGCCAAAGAAGCGGAATTGCTGAACACGATGCAGAGACGCCCAGGCATTAACGTATTCAGCGTTATCACGCAGAGATTTACCCGTTTCCTTGCTGATCTCGCCAGCCAGACCACGCCCGTCAATGTTCTTACTGATGTATTTCGCGATGTAGCTAGTCGGCGTTCCTTTGCGCGGGTTTATCAGCTCAGACTTAAAGCGTGGCCCCGTGTTATTACCCAGCTCCTCGCGGTCTTCACGGATAGCAAACTTACGCAACAATGCAGTAATGGCGCGGCGGTCTTTTTTGCGCATGAAACACAACAGGTGCCAGTGAACTGTGCCGTCATGATGCGGCTCAGCCACCCGCACGCCATACCAGCGCAACCCGGCTTTGTGCATCGCCTTACGAAATGCAGCAAACATTCCGACCAGATAATCACTGCTTTGTCTTACCGTCGCATTTGTCCAGGTCGGGTTGGGCCTGCCGTTATTTAGCGTGGAATGGAAACGTGACGGACAGGTGATGGTGTAGAAAACGGCGCAGTCACCGCGCATTTCCGCGATAAGCTCCAGACCTTTAACACAGGCCATCATCTCATTGCGGCGATGCGCAGGGTTGCTGCTGCTGGCGTTTACCACATCCTCCATGTCCAGCGTGTCGCCGTCTTCGTTCACCAGTTCATGAGAACGGAAAAACTCCAGCGACTTACGGCGCTGCTCACGTTTATGCATCACGGCTTCATAGCTGACATAGGGAGATGCTTTTTTGCTGACCAGGCAAACAGCACGCAACTGCTCTTCCCGCCATTCGCAACGCATCTTCCATAATTTCCGGTACCACCAATCGGCGCACAACATACGCGCCAGCGAACCCGGAATGAGTTCATAGGGCACGGGTTTACGGCGGTTTCTTTTCCGGCGGAGTTGCTCAAACGCAGGCGGTATGACATCCAGTCGCAGGGTTTCTGCAGCCACCTTTTCCCATGTCTTGCGGATTTCTTCTGGCTTAACATCATCGGTGGCGTACAAATCACCACAAGCGGCATCAAGACACATACTCATATGCGCAGCGACAAGAGTAGACAGGCGTTTCACCTGATCCTGACTCATTTCAGGCAAGATCAGCAGGCCGTCCAGCCCTTCATGGCTTGCCATAAAGCGAAAAGAAGTGGATAGCTGACTGTCGCGTACATGCTCCAGTCGTTCCAGACATGGCTTAATCGTCTCACGTAAATAGCGGGAATAAGCCTTTGGCCTGCCCAGGCTGCTGAAGTATTCAATACGTTGCATCAGCGGCTTGCTGATATGGGAAGGCTGGGCGTTGACGTCCGCCAGAATGACCATGTCTGAATTAAAACGCTGCTGCTCATGCGCCAGCTTTGCCCGGCTAATGAGCTTATCCTGCTCCATTTCGCGCTGGACAGGATCACGTGATTCATTAAAGAAATAACGCTCCCAGACCTGATCACTCAGTGCCTCGCGGCGCAACTGTTCCTGCTCGTTATCTGCAGCGTACAGAGTGATCAGGTTTGAAAGCGTAGAAACCGGCGCAACTTCCGCCGGGTCCAGATAAGGGTTAATGGCCTTTTTCGGGCTGTTCCATGAGAACGCAGCGGCAGCCTCGTTAAAGCCGCAGCAGTTGTTCATATCGGCATGACTCATGCACGTACTCCGTACACGGCAGAACTATCCACGCCACGCGAATAATCAAATCCCATCCAGCAGCGCGGCCCGGAAACAGCAATGATTTCTGTTGCTGATTTACCCTCGCCAGCTGCCACACCGATGCTGCGTTTTACCTTGATATAGTGGTGAGTAAAATTGCGATACAGCGAACGGATCAGGGATGTGTCACTGTTAGAAACAATGACCGGATGTCCTTCTGATGACCGATGTTCAAGAACGGATGCCAGGTGATACTGGTCATCTTCAGTGAAACCATCAGTGTGATAGCCGGAAAACGTACCGTCATACGGCGGATCGCAATACACCACATCTCCCGCCTTCAACATCGCCAACGTTTCATCAAAGCTGGCGCAGATAAACGTTGCTCGCTGGGCTTTTTCTGCAAATGTGCGAAGTTCTTTTTCAGGGAAATACGGATTTTTATAATTACCGTAGGGAATGTTGAAATGCCCGCTCTTGTTATAGCGACATAAACCACGGTAACCGTGACGATTGAGATACAGGAAATATACCGCTTTCATGAAATCAGTAATTTCAGTGGAGTAATTAAACTCCTGCCTTATGTTGTAATAAGCCACCTCCCTGTTTGCGATCTCAAATAAAACTCTGGCGCGAGATATAAACGATTCACAATCAGCGGCAACCTTTTTATAGAGGTTGATTAAATCAGGATTAATATCCGCAACCAGATAGCTGGGATAATCCGTTTCCATCATCACAGCACAGGAACCCGCGAAAGGTTCAACCAGTCGCGGGCCAGCAGGAAGGTATTTTTTCAGTTCGGACATAATGGCGGTTTTATTTCCCGCCCATTTCAGGATGGTGCTCATACAGCACCTCCGTTGTAATGTTTGCCTTTCAGCTCTGCGATTTCCTGACAGGTAATGCAAAGCTGCACACCCGGAATGGCACGGCGGCGTGCTGGCGGAATTGGCGCTTCACACTCAATGCAAAGCACGCGGGACACGCCCGGCGTTTTGGCACGGACAGCACGGATATGGCGTTGGCGTTCTTCTTCAACGCGCTGCTGTACGAGATCCATTGCATCAGCCATTAGTGGATCTCCTGCGCTTCGTTCTGGATTGCTTCAGCAGTCACACGAAGCAGTTCTGCCGCTTCGACGTGGGTTAGCTGGCGGGATGTGATATGACACGCCAGGCTATCAAGGCGAGCTGCCATTGCTTCAGCCCTTGCCCGGCGTTCTTCCAGACGAGCCTCTGTCAGTAAAATATTAAGCCCTGCGTCATCCGGTCCGGTTTTAGTCGAGAGGGTTTCAATATTACGCATAATCAATTCTCCTGAATTTAGATAAAGGGATGCCCGGCGGGTTTACGCCATTAATTTCATTAGTTGGTTAATTCGGCATGGTTAGCCGTCTGGGAAATAAGCTCACCACTGCACGAAAATGATTCATTGCTTTAATCAACTCCCGCTTTTCGTCAGTGGTCAGCTCATTAATGCTGATGCTATGACGTTCAGCTGGAATTTTTGCCATAAAGAATATGGCAGCCAGTGCCCGTTTATTTTGTTCATTATTGATATCCCGTGGATCACGCATATCTTTAATAAACCGATCAAGCTCTGACTCAATATTAAGGCCAAATACTTTCGCCCTTAACTCCGCAATATGATTAAGTCCATTCAGGCGTTCACCGGGGCTTAATGGAACAGTCGCTGCAGCGCCATTAATTGCCATAATTCATATCCCCAAAACGCAACTATTGTTCTTTGTTCTTACGGTAACGTTCGAGAGGAGATACATTTTTTCGTATCGTTTCTTTAACCTGCTCTCCCCGTAAAAACGTCCCATCCTTTAGCGTGAAAAAGTAACTGCCATCGCCCGACAACGACGGATAACAACAGAGCAAATCATCTTCAGGTACTGAATAACTCTCCCCTCTGTAACGAAACTGATAAACCACTTCACTTTCCGCTGCATACATTTTGACTTTCTCCGTTTCCCCGTGGTCAATTCAGACAGCAATTCATCTTGTGAATGACACGGATGCCAGCGTTTACCATCCTCACCCATGATCCAGCCGTGACCGTAGTGCATTGCCGGGCTTTGTTTTACCAGCAGCGATGCAAATGATGGTTCTTTCGTAAGCATAAGCACCTCACAGCAAACCGAATGAAGCACCGAGGCCAGTCACGGTATCAACTGCACTCGCCATCGCAGGATTAGTCTGTAAACGGGCCTGCAATGAAACAGCGGCCAGCGCCATCAGTCGTGTTACAGAGTTAATGCTGCTGATAGCATCACGACGACCTGCACTGGTTTTTACATCGCCAGATACCGCACCTGCAGCAACACGCCCGATCTCTGCGGTTGCACTCATGACGTAATGTGGCAGTTTCTCTTTTGCCACCTCATTAATCGGTACGCATGGCAGGCAGTGAATCTGAGCCAGAAAACCATCTACCAGCGTTGAATCTTCAGTCAGATCGGTAAGCAGCCAGATTTCTGGTGCGGTTAATAAATGAGGTTGAGCCGGGTTCAGCTTGTTCCGCAGAATCTGCACATTCATGCCAGCACGTTCTGCCAGTTGCACCAGGTTGTGGCGCAGCGCGAATGCACGACAGGCTTCATCAAAATGTGGATGTTTGGAAACTTGGTAATCAAACATAGTCGACACCCCTGATGTATCCCAAAATGGAACTAGTTGAATACAACATTGCAATCAGTAAGTGCATCAACGGTAAGAGCAGCAAGGTTGATCATTACCTTTTCTCTTTTCTTGTCTTTCCGAAGGCGATGACGAGGGATGCGACCATCAGCCAGCATATCGTTGATTGTGTCGATAGAAAGACCAGTAAGTTCGCTATAACGCTCAATTGTGACGTGCGGCGTATTCAGAGTTATTGAAATGTTAGGGGTCATGATGCAACATCTCCTATTGGCTTGTGGTGAGCCGGTATTAATCGTGACGAAAACTTCACAAAACGGAGAATAGGTTCGCATAAAGAATATGTCAACTAATAAAATCACATTTCGCCATATTGAAGATCATCTGAAAGCCATGGTCATGCAGAATCGAGGAGGGCAAAAAGTCATTGAGAGAATACTCATGGCCTATGGTTTCAAATCACGCCAAGCATTCTGTAACCACCTTGGTATTTCACAAAGTACAATGGCTAACAGATATGCACGCGATACCTTCCCTGCTGATTGGGTTGTTATATGTTCAATGGAAACTGGCGCATCAATCGAATGGTTAGCATTTGGTTTAGATGCTGAAGAAGGAGTGCCAGTTCCTTCGCCAGAACGGCATGCTGAAAAACAGTCTGCAGATGAATTTTGCAATGAAGTTCACACCCCCACGATAAAGTTCGATAATGAAAACCACATGGATTTCACTCGAGGGGGTAAAGCAGCAATAGAGCGAATTGTTAAGGCTTACGGTTACAAAACGCGCCAAGCCTTAGCCGATCACCTTGGTATCTCAAAAAGCACATTAGCTACACGATACATGCGAGACATTTTTCCGGCAGACTGGATCATCCAATGCTGTTTAGAAACAGGAGTGTCTCTCGAGTGGTTATCTTTTGGTAAGGGGCATTCCAATCAAACAAAGCTAAGTGGGTTGCTTACATTAGACTGCTATGATCTACGTGACGGCAAACTTACTGATCAAAGAGAATTAATCGTTTCGAGCGAAATTTTACCTCAAAATTTAAAACATCCCTATATAGTTAATTCCGCAAATGATTCATATATCATTAGCAAAGAGGAGTATCTTAGCGATGGTCTATGGTTAGTATCTATTAACGGAGAATTTACTTTTAGAGACATATTTAAACTTCCAAACAATCGCATCCGCGTTGAAAACACAAAATATAGCTTTGAATGCGATAAAGAAGATTTGGAATTTAATAATAAAGTTAAAGGAATAATTAGAAAAAGGGTTTAACAATGAGCTTTACGAAAACTATTGAATTTGCAAACTATACCTTAAATTTTGGAGAGGACAAAGTTCTCTTAGATGCTTTTGATTGCATTGTTTTTCCTTCATTTTTCGCACAAAAATACGTTAGAAAATTTAAAGATACAGAATATTTCTTTACTGACACAAAAATTATTACGTTAGATACTACAGATTCAGATTTTATTGGTCCTATAGTTCCAACAATTGCATTGTGTGGCCGCATTATAAAAAAAACCATATTTAAACGAGATCAAATATTTCAAGATGGTCAATTAATTCGAGATCACAGGACGCTAGAAAGTCACCCCAGCTCTATTTTTATTCTTATGCTTAATGAGCACAGATTAATGCTTTGCAAAGAGGTTTCTGGAGCCCCTACCCTAGAAGAATTTGAAAATACTAGCAAGTATTGCCTTGCACAGCGATATAATTCTTTTGTGGATTACGAAGTAAAAAAAAATAAAAGAATTAGAAAGAAAAAATCATACATTGATCGACTGTATAAAAAAGATATTTATCGTAAACTAGGAGCCCCCAAATTACGGGTTACCCCCTTAACAGACCCAAGATCATTGAGCAATTTTGTTGAACTCTTTTCTGTTGTTAATAGATTATCAATTGAGTTATTGCCAACAAATAGTGAAAATATATCTCTTGATGGCTTCTGGAGGAAAATTGAACAAGAAAAAGAAGAACTTAATAGTAGTAAAGCTCAATTAGTATACACAAATAAAAATGAAGATGGTTTAAATTCTGAGGCCGTCATTCAAAAAACAACAAGTGCAACCCGAATGGCCAACTCTAAAGTAATTATCAGTGGTAAAGATGAACACGGAGCAAGGCTATCAGGGAATAATGATAGTTTTACTCTAAAAGCATCAAGGCCACAACTTAGTTCTGATTTGGAAAGAGCTGCTCAAGAGGCGTATTCTGCATTCACAGAATTAAAGGATGAAGGAAATATTATTATTCCAGAACGTGAAGATTATACTAAAATTTTTTCCAAGTTAACATCAATAATTTCTAGGTGGCTATAGTATGAAATATACATTCAACCCAGAAGATCTGACCAAAGAGCGATCTTTGCATGATGTTTACAAATTAACTAAAAAAATAAAGGTCAATTCATTTGACTTTTATTTCACATTATTGTTAGTGATATTATTATCTATTAATGCTTTTTGTCTATCTTCATCACCAGAGTTAATTTCATCTATTAGACAATGGACACCTTTAGTATTCGGATTCACTACAACAACATTAGGTTTTTTAATTACTGGATTTACAATATTTGCAACCATAAATAAACCTGAACTTTTCCTTTCATTAATGGAGTATAAGCATCCATTATACGGGATAAGTTACTTAAAATATGTTTATGGTGTATTTATGAGAGTATTTATATATTTCATATTTTGGTCTGTTATCTATCTTTTAGTCCTTCTTTTCGGGCAAGAAAATGGATTGGCTACAAAATTACTCAGAGCCTTAATGTTTTCTCATTGCACTAAAGTTGTTGGAGTTCAAATACTATATATACTCGTAGGAAGCAGTGCAGTGTTCCTTGTATTAACTTTAAAAACTTTCCTGTTCAATATTTATGCTATGTTAATGCAATCTCTACGCTGGGAAGTAGAAAGATAAAATTAACCTCAATGTATGAATCTTAATTCATATACATTGACACTGGTTATACATACAGTAAAAATGCTCTCCACTGGAGGGCATTTTTTATGGCAGTACGAAAACTCACCACAGGAAAATGGCTATGCGAATGTTACCCCGCGGGACGTAGTGGACGTCGTGTGCGTAAACAATTCGCCACCAAAGGTGAAGCTCTGGCTTTTGAGCGTCACACGATGGAAGAAACCGAAGCAAAGCCCTGGCTGGGTGAATCAGTGGATCGTCGAACACTGAAAGACGTGGTTGAGCTATGGTTCAAACTACATGGTAAATCTCTGACAGCTGGGCAGCATGTCTATGACAAATTGCTGTTGATAGTTGACGCTCTGGGCAATCCCCTTGCAACCGATCTCACCTCTAAAATGTTTGCCCACTATCGAGATAAACGCCTGACAGGAGAGATCTACTTCAGCGAAAAATGGAAGAAAGGAGCAAGCCCGGTCACCATTAACCTGGAGCAAAGCTATCTTAGTAGTGTTTTTAGCGAACTATCCCGCCTGGGCGAATGGTCGTATCCGAACCCACTGGAGAACATGCGAAAATTCACCATCGCAGAAAAAGAGATGGCATGGCTTACCCATGAGCAGATTGTTGAATTACTGGCTGATTGCAAACGTCAGGACCCAATTCTGGCACTGGTAGTTAAGATATGCTTAAGCACAGGCGCACGCTGGCGAGAAGCCGTAAATCTTACTCGTTCACAGGTGACCAAATACCGAATTACCTTTGTAAGAACGAAGGGGAAGAAAAACAGAAGCATCCCTATCAGTAAAGAGCTTTACGAAGAGATCATGGCGCTTGATGGGTTCAATTTCTTCACAGACTGCTATTTTCAATTTTTATCCGTGATGGAAAAAACGTCTATCGTGCTCCCTCGCGGTCAACTCACACACGTTCTGCGCCATACGTTTGCAGCGCACTTCATGATGTCGGGTGGAAACATCCTGGCCTTACAAAAAATTCTCGGACATCACGATATAAAAATGACGATGCGTTACGCACATCTGGCACCGGATCATCTGGAAACGGCGCTCCGTTTCAATCCTCTGGCAACGCTGCCAAGTGGCGACAAAGTGGCGGCAGCGGTTGGCATTACCCCGTAATAACCACCACTGACCACCAACCCAACTTATTGTTTTTACTCTAACTTATTGTTTTCATTAACCCGTTTACATAAATGGGTTTTTTGTTGCCTGCGTTTAGCCATTCCGGGTGAAACGCCGCTTCAGCGCCCCTCTTCCTGCGCCCTCTCCCCCGCCAGCTGCCCGACCATCATGCGGATTGCCGCCTTCGACAGCGGCGCGCGGTCGGTGACAAAGTGCAAGGTCATCCCTTCAATAAAGGCGTCGAGACCGCGGGCGGTATCGGGGGCGAACCACTGCTCCAGCGTCTGCTGGCTGCGCCGCATCCAGTTCTGCATCACCGCCTTCAGCGCCGGCTGACTGCTGCAGAACGCGTACAGCTGGTACATCAGCTCCATATTGCGCGCCGTGGTCACCTGGGCGCTGAAGATCAGATCCGCGATGGCATCGCAGGCTTGTTCCCGGTTCGTTACCCCGACGAAGCCTTGCTGATACTGCGCCGACATCTCGGCGGTAAACAGGCTGAACGCCTCCTCAATTAACGCCTCAATGCCGCTGAAATAGTAGGTCAGCGATCCCAGCGGCACATTCGCGCAGGTGGCGATTTTACGGTGCGTTACCGCATGGACGCCATGCGCCGCGATGGTATCCAGCGTCGCCTGCAGGATGCGCTCGCGGCGCTGCGGATCGTTTGGTCTACGGGCCATGATTTTCCTCTTCCGGTTTATGTACAAATGTACACATACTTGCTACTGTTGTCTTCACTCTTCTCCTTTAAGGCGTTTACGGATGACGACGCAATCCTCGCGCAGAGCGCTGCAGCTTCGGCTATGGGCGCTGTTTATGTTCTTTTTCATCCCCGGCTTGTTAATGGCCTCCTGGGCCACCCGCACGCCGGCGATCCGCGATCTGTTGGCGCTATCCACCGCAGAGATGGGCGTGGTGCTGTTTGGTCTGTCGGTGGGGTCGATGAGCGGTATTCTCTGCTCGGCGTGGCTGGTGAAGCGCTTTGGTACCCGCAAGGTCATCCGCACCACCATGTCCTTCGCCGTGCTTGGCATGCTGGTGCTCAGCCTGGCGCTGTGGGTCACTTCCGCCCCGCTGTTCGCCTTCGGTCTGGCTATCTTCGGCGCCAGCTTCGGCTCCGCAGAGGTCGCTATTAACGTCGAAGGCGCGGCCATCGAGCGGGAGATGAATAAAACGGTGCTGCCGATGATGCATGGCTTCTACAGCTTTGGCACCCTGTTCGGCGCCGGGGTGGGCATGGCAGTGACCGGATTCGGTCTGCCGGCCGCCCCGCACATCCTGGCGGCTGCGCTGGTGGCTATCCTGCCCATCGCCATTGCTATCCGCGCCATTCCCGACGGCACCGGTAAAAATGCCGCCGAAGTCGCCCACGGTGAGGCGAAAGGTCTGCCGGTGTGGCGCGACGCGCAGCTGCTGCTGATCGGCGTCATTGTCCTGGCGATGGCCTTTGCCGAAGGCTCGGCCAACGACTGGCTGCCGCTGCTGATGGTGGATGGCCACGGCTTTAGCCCCACCTCCGGCTCCCTGATTTATGCCGGTTTCACCCTCGGCATGACGCTGGGCCGCTTTACCGGCGGCTGGTTTATCGATCGCTACAGCCGGGTGGCGGTGGTCCGCGGCAGCGCAGTGATGGGCGCCCTCGGCATAGGCCTGATCATCTTCGTCGATAACCCCTGGGTGGCGGGCATCTCGGTGCTGCTGTGGGGCATTGGCGCCTCGCTCGGCTTCCCGCTGACCATCTCCGCCGCCAGCGATACCGGGCCGGACGCGCCCAAGCGCGTCAGCGTGGTGGCGATCACCGGCTATCTCGCTTTCCTCGTCGGGCCGCCGCTGCTGGGTTTCCTCGGCGAACACTTCGGCCTGCGCAGCGCCATGATGGTGGTGCTGGGTCTGGTGATGGTGGCGGCGCTGGTCGCCCGCGCGGTGGCTAAGCCACAATCTGAACCCGTTATGGAGAACAGCTAATGAGCATCAAACTGATTGCGGTGGATATGGACGGCACCTTTTTAAGCGATGCCAAAACTTACAACCGGCCGCGCTTCCTCGCCCAGTACCAGCGAATGCGCGAACAGAATATTCGCTTCGTGGTCGCCAGCGGCAACCAATATTATCAGCTGATCTCCTTTTTCCCGGAGATCGCCCATCAGATCGCCTTCGTGGCGGAAAACGGCGGCTGGGTGGTGAGCGGCAATGAAGACGTCTTCAACTGCCAACTGCCGGTTCACCACTTCAACGCCGTGGTCGACCATCTGCAGACGTTGCCGAATATCGAAATCATCGCCTGCGGGAAGCGCAGCGCCTACACCCTCAATCGCTACAACGACGCGCTGAAGACGGTGGCGGCGAAGTATTATCACCGCCTTGAACTGGTGGACGATTTTAACCATCTCGATGACACCATTCTCAAATTTGGTCTCAACGTGCCAGACAGCCTGATCCCGGAAATTCAGCCGAAGCTGCACGCGGCGCTGGGGGACATGGTCACCGCGGTGGCCACCGGCTACGGCAGCATCGACTTAATTATCCCGGGTGTGCACAAAGCCAACGGGCTGCGCATTTTGCAGCAGCGCTGGGGCATTGAGGATCACGAGGTGGTGGCGTTCGGCGACAGCGGCAACGATATCGAAATGCTGCAGCACGCCGGGTTTGGCTTTGCCATGGCCAACGCCCGGGAAGACGTCAAAGCCGTCGCCCGCTATCAGGCGCCGCATAACAACGAAGAAGGTGTCCTGCAGATTATTGATAAGGTGTTGGATCGCGAAGCGCCGTTCGCCTGATAAGACCCGGATGCGAGCGCATCCGGGTTGAAAACAACTACCCCTGCTGCGAATTGCCGACGCTTTTATCTTTCAGAAAGTAAATCATCAGCCCCAGCCATAGTACCCCACCCAGCAGGTTAAACAGGCTGAACAGCCCGTTGCCGCCCAGCTCGTAAGCATGTTTGCTGAGCTCGATGCCGACGGTGAAGATCAGCATCTGCAGCATTCCCATCGCCGCCGAGACCGTGCCTTTACTCATCTCGCTGGCGAACAGGGTTAAACGCACCAGGCCGGCGTTCGCGAGGCCAATCCCGAAGGCGTAGAAGCTCAGACCGGCCGTCATCCACAGATAAGCGTGGGAAGAGACCACGGTCGCCGCCGCAGAGAGGATCAGGCCAAACATGATCGGCCAACCGCCCATGATAATCAGCGAGCGCACGGTCCGGCGCGCAGTCAGGCGCGCCAGCACCAGGTTGCCGGCAATCAGCGCCCCGAAAATCGGCACCTGCAGCATGCCGTACTCATAGCTGGTGGCCTGTTCGCCGCTGATAATAATCACCGGCGACTGGGCAATCCACGCCAGCAGCGGCAGGCTGACAAAGCCGGTGGCCAGCGCGCCGGCGACGAAGCGCAGGTTCTTCAGCACCAGCCGATAGTCGCGGCCCAGCTCTTTCACCGACAGCTTTTCGCCCAGCCGCGTCGCGGTCTCCGGCATCGCCCGCTGCAGGCCGAAGAACGAGATGGCCGCCAGCACGGCGAACAGGACAAACATCATCTCCCACGGCAGGATATGCACCCAGGCGGCGCCCACCAGCGGCCCCAGCAGCGGGGCTATCAGCGCCACGTTAGCCATCAGGGCGGTGATTTTGATACACACCGCCTCCTCAAAGGACTCCTGTATCGCCGCATAGCCCACCGCGCCGATAAAGCACAGGCTGATCCCCTGCAGGAAGCGCAGCAGGGTAAACTGCTCAATGGTCTGCGCCAGCAGCGTCGCCAGGCAGGTAACGATGAACCATACTACGCCGGTCAACATCACTGGACGGCGGCCAATACGATCCGACAGCGGCCCCAGCAGCCACTGTAAAAACATGCCGCCTGCCAGATAGGCAGTCATTGAGGTAGGTACCCATTCGTTACCCACCTGAAATTCCTGCACCACGGCTAACATGCCCGGCTGAATCATATCGTTGCCGATATAAGTGGAAAATTCGTACAGCACCAGACATAACGGGAACAACAGCGCCTGCCTTCCGAGGCGGCGGCCTGAAAGCGAATAATTTTGCATGAAATCTCTTATCTATCAAAAATCGCGCAAAGTGTAATGAAACTCCCGGCGCGGAGATAGTGAATTGTGGGTGACACCGCACAATATTACGAGCCGTGCGCCATCGTCCTGCCTCTCCCCTGTTATTCAGCCTGTGTATATATTCCGTTTATGTTTCAGCAATGTGACAAACGATATACTGACGTTTTTCAGGCTGTTAGCCGTAGACTTTATGGTAGTGGATTTCATAACAACCTGATCTTTAAGACAATGCCGCCTTTAACTCCGCACCGCTTTTATTTAGGGTAGGCGGCTTAATTGCTATCGGACCAACGAGCCTGGAAGTCTATGCTGGAAAATATTAACTATGCGCTGTTCGCCCTGCTCAACGCGACGCCTGCCTCGCCGCAGTGGGCCATTGAGATGGCGATCTTCATCGCTAAAGATCTGATTCTGATCGTACCTCTGCTGGTGGTGACATTGTGGCTGTGGGGGCCTGCCCAGCGGCAGATGGTGTTTAAGCTGATGCTGGCGCTGACGATCAGCCTGACCGTGTCGTGGGCGATCGGCCACCTCTATCCGCACGATCGGCCGTTTGTCGCCGGCGTAGGCTATAACTTCCTGCACCACGCGGCGGACGACTCCTTCCCCAGCGACCATGGCACCGTCAGCTTTACCTTTGCCCTGGCCTTCCTGTTCTGGCATCGCCTGTGGTCCGGCGCCCTGCTGATGGCCATTGCCGCCGCCATCGCCTGGTCCCGTGTCTATCTCGGCGTGCACTGGCCGCTGGATATGGTCGGCGGGCTGCTGGCCGGGATGTGCGGCTGCCTTGGCGCGGCGCTGATCTGGCACACGTTCGGCCCGGCGCTATACCATCAGCTGCAGCGGCTGTATCGTCTCTGCTTCTCCTTGCCAATCCGCAAAGGCTGGGTGCGCGGCTAAACGCCGCCGTCGCTGCGGCCACCGCGTGACTAACCCGCAAGCGACAGGTAAAATCCCGCTAACGCCCTGCCCCCGCAGGGCGATTTTAGCGCAGAGGGAATATGGAAACTCGCCGTGACGAACGTATCAGTCAGCTCATTCAGGCACTTAAACGCAGCGATAAGCTGCATCTGAAAGAAGCCGCTTCCCTGCTTGGGGTGTCGGAAATGACCATTCGTCGCGACCTCAATGGCCACAGCGGCCCAGTTGTGCTGCTCGGCGGATACATTGTGCTGGAGCCGCGCAGCGCCACCCATTATCTGCTCAGCGATCAAAAAACCCGGCTGGTCGAGGAAAAACGCCGTGCCGCTCGCCATGCGGCCGCGCTGCTGGAGGCCCATCAGATGGCCTTCTTCGACTGCGGGACCACCACGCCGTGGATTATTGACGCCATTGACGATGCCCTGCCCTTCACCGGCGTCTGCTACTCCCTGAACACCTTTCTGGCCCTGCAGGAAAAACCCCAGTGCCGCGCGGTCCTGTGCGGTGGGGAGTTTCATGCCAGCAACGCGATTTTTATGCCGCTGAGCCTTGAGGATACCCTCAGCCATCTGAGCCCTGATATCGCCTTTTACTCGGCGGCGGGGATCGACTGCGAGCAGGGGGCGACCTGCTATAACCTGGAAGAGCTGCCGGTTAAGCACTGGGCGATGCGTCACGCGCGCTATCACGTGCTGGTGGTCGACCACAGCAAGTTTGGCAAAGTGCGTCCGGCGCGCATGGGGGCGTTAGCGAAATTTGACGTGATCGCCAGCGATATCTGCCCGGATGATGAGCTGGTCGCGCTGGCGAAGGCGCAGCAGATTTCCCTACTGTATTGAAACGTCGCTGCCCGCGCCCCGCAGGGCGCGGGCAGGCATCAGGAGAACCAGCTGCCGAACCAGCCGTGCAGTTTCATCAGCACGAAGTCGATCATCCGGCTGAAGAAGCCGCCCTCTTTTACCGACTCCATGACAATCAGCGGACGCTGTTCAATGGTTTTATCATTTAGCTTAAAGTCGATAGTCCCGACCACCTGCCCCTTCTCCAGCGGCGCGGTAAGCTGCGGCTGATTTAAGGTATAGCTGGCTTTCAGGTTTTTCAGCTGGCCCTTCGGCAAAGTGATAGAGCCCGCCTCGCCAGCCCCCAGTTTCGCTTCATTGCTATCGCCAAACCACACGCGCTGGGTAACGAAGGTGGCATCTGGTTTAATCGGCGTCACGGTTTCAAAGAAGCGGAAGCCCCAGGTCAGCAGTTTTTCTGACTCGTTAAAGCGAATGCGGTCGGTTTTGGTCCCCAGCACCACGGCGATCAAACGCATATCACCCTGAGTGGCCGAGGAGACGAGGTTATAGCCGGCCCCGGCGGTGGTCCCGGTTTTCACGCCATCGGCGTTGAGGTTGCTGCTCCACAGCAGGCGGTTGCGGTTCGGCTGGCGAATTTTATTGAAAGTGAACTCTTTCTCTTTATGTACCGCATACTCTTCCGGTACGTCGTGGATCATCGCTTTGGTCAGCAGCGCCATATCGCGGGCGGTGCTGAACTGCCCCGGCGCGTCAAGGCCGTGGACGGTCATAAAGGTGGTGTTGGTCAGCCCCATTTTTTTGGCGTAGCCGTTCATCAGGCTAACGAAAGCGTCCTGGCTGCCCGCTACGTAGTCAGCAATCGCAATGCTGGCGTCGTTACCGGACTGAATGATGACCCCTTTGTTCAGATCTTCTACGGAAACCTGCATGCCAGGCTTGAGGAACATCACCGATGAGCCGCGCAGCGCCGGGTTGCCGGTCGCCCAGGCATCGCGCCCAACGGTCACCATATCGGTCAGTTTGATTTTTCCCGCTTTTATTGCCTGCCCTACCACGTAGCTGGTCATGATCTTCGTCAGACTGGCCGGGTCGAGTTTTTCATCGGCATTGCCTTCGCTGAGCACCTTCCCGCTGGCATAGTCCATCAGGATCCAGGCGCGAGCGTCAATTGAAGGGGCGTCGGGGAGTTGTTCCGCAGCCTGCACCGCAGGTGCGACAAGAAATAACAGCGCGCAACCTGCCGCGAGGCCGCGAAGGGAAAAAGCGTCATGCATCATAAGAGCCACCCAAGTATCCTTTCCAAACAAAATATGCCGCGCCACTCTGACCGCGCCGCAGCAACCGGTGAGTAAAGCGTACAAATGACCTTAAAGAAACAGCGAGTTGGTAAAGTTTTTAAAGTTTACGCAATAACATGCCGCTGTGCTTTAATCAGAACAATTTTTTTGATCGTAATCGCCTTAATGTTAACTTTATTATGGCAAGAAAAAAATCGCCTTTCAAAACCAATTAGTCACCGAAATTTCAATGACATAGCTCACTTCTCTTCGGGAAAAATGCTACTAAAGAGAGGTCGCAAGCGTGTCTTTCATTGTGGTTTGCCTGGTCATAGATTCACATTATGGCGGGGCGTGTGGGGTAAGCGAAAGCCTGGCCAGTGATATCCAGTCGCCTCGCCCCTACCCCCTTCACCTGAGAACCGGGGATGGTTGTTACTGCTGATACCCTTCACAAAACTCAAAATGTCGGCCCGGTTGCATTCCATGAGGCCCAGTTCAACTTCCGAACTCACAATAACCACATCTGACTTGCTGCTGTAGAAGTCTCAGACGCTTAAATATAAACCTGAAGGTTCTGTAGGCCCTATTTACGCCTGAAATGCAGTTGAGAACTCCCGGGCTATGCTTGAGACGGTCATTACGCCCGTCTCAGGAAATTAGCAACAACGCCCGCACTTTTCTCTCCATCGGGCCTGCCTGATCGCCATGTTCAGCAAGGCTTCGATTGCCATAGCATTCCGCCGATGGAAGCGCAATATCCTTGATAAAGCATATCAATCAGCTATCCCCCTATACGCCACCATCAGGGATTGAGGTCAGGAAGGGAGAGCCTCCCGCTAATGATATGAATTATTCGCCCACTGGATAAGCAGGCAGACGGCTTCCCTGTTTTAGTCGGCATATCGGTAAAAAATAGTTTATCGGGCTATTTTCCCTTTCCGTATTACACAAGTAAGAAAAATAGCACATCGATAAGGATGGATTCCTGGTCATTAAATACAGTATAGTTTCCCCTGCAATCTTTATGGAAGCGGGTAGCTCACCCGCAGTTATTCCATAAATTAAGATTCGCATATTGTGTTGAAAATGGCATATCCCTTTATGCGTGTAATTACACCCCAGCCTGTCGCTGGGCTTTTTTTTTCAAGGCGACTCTGGATGGTGATAAATTTTACAAATACATTCATAACAGCGCATCCACAGCCGTGGCCTTTACAGAAGTATTGCTCTCAAAACCCCGGGCCGCTCTGATTCTGTTGCCCGTTATTAATCACGCCGGTTTGATGAAAAGATTAACATCTCTTCCCGGGTAATCTCCTACCCTTCTCGTCCGATGCCATATCGATCTCTACGACTCGCTCTTCCAGACTGCAGTTCGCCAGTGCTTCTTTTATCCCTATTTCGTTTTGCAGGGATGTTTTGATAGCACCGCGATAGTATGCTGGCCATCCTTATCAGTCATTCATTTTAACCGCCTTTTTCAAATCCTTCCGGGAAAGTAAAGTCCTCTACCAGGCTCTGCTCGTTTAACGCTACAGATTCAAATACTGATTATTGCATTATATACCACTTACCCCCGCAGTGATTACCCAGGTAAGATAAATAGCACAAAAGTAAGGGTGGATTCCTGGTTATTTAATACAGTATATTTCCCATGTAGTCTGTATGGAAGTTGATGGTTACCTTTGGTTAACCCATACTTCGAGACTCGAATATTATCTTGAGAACAGCATGCAACCCTGAGTAAATTTACTCCCCAGTGCCAGTCACTGGGTTTTTTTTGCTATTTTTCAGAATATCTTCCAGCCAGTCGGCGACTCTCATGGTCTATTTTTTCTGGGTGGGATGAAAAAGATGTATATCCGATCGATAAAAACAACAGTTCATCCCTGTAAAAATATAATTCTTTCACTGACTTTCTATTTATTAATATTAACCTGTGTTCCTCAGATGATTGCGATGCAATAATCAGCATCAAATTATACCCTCAGGCGACATTGAGATTTTAACCGAGACGGAGAGGGAGCGTTTTTATAGATGTGTGCATGATTTAAAGCTTTAATTATCAATAAGATACACCATTATTACGCCCTTTCCTTCGTAGCGTAACACCCTATAGATATTACTCCTGTAAAATAGTAAAAACACTTTCCGGGCCCTGTGACCCAGGAGTGCCCCTGGCTGAAGGGAGTAAGCATAAAAACCTTTAATAACAGCCAAATAAAAAAGCTTGCCGGATTTTTAACTTTATCCCAACATGATCGCCGATCGCGCTGCAACGGCAGTGAAACAAACTCAGGAGCGAAAATGATTACACTGTGGGGACGTAATAACTCGACCAACGTGAAGAAAGTACGCTGGGTGCTGGAGGAGCTGGATCTGCCTTATCAGCAGATCCTCGCCGGGCTGGAGTTTGGTCTCAATCATGACCCGGAATATCTGGCGATGAACCCGAACGGGCTGGTGCCGCTGTTAAAGGACGATGCCACCGGGGTAGTATTGTGGGAATCAAATACGATTATTCGCTACCTGGCGGCCCAGTATGGCGTTGACCGTCTATGGCTGGCCGCGCCGGCGCAGCGCGCGCAAGGGGAAAAGTGGATGGATTGGTCCAACGGCACCCTCTCTCCCGCCCATCGCCCGGTATTAATGGGCCTGGTGAGAACCCCGCCGGAGCAGCGCGACCCGGCGGCCATCGCCGCGGGGATCAGCGCCTGCGAAGCGCTGTTCGCCATGCTGGACGACGAACTGGCCAAAACGCCGTGGCTCTCCGGCGAGCAGTTCGGCCTTGGCGATATTGCCGTCGCTCCCTTCGTCTACAATCTGTTGTCGATCCTCGACAGCTGGCAACCGCGGCCCCATCTGCAGCGCTGGTATCAGCAGATTAGCCAACGTCCTGCCTGGCGCGAAGTAGTGCAGATCCCGGTGACCTGAGGCTAAGCCTCGGGACTCAACCGCAATAGCTCGCCGTTAGACTCGTCGGTTAAAACGTACAGATAGCCGTCGGGTCCCACGCGAACATCGCGGATGCGTTTTCCGCGCGCCTCCAGTAATCTCCCCTCCTCGCGGACCTGATTACCGTCCACCGCCAGGACAATCAGCGATGTCTCCTTCAGCGCGCCGATAAACAGCTTATGCTGCCACTGGGGAAAGGTCGGCGCCGAATAAAAGGCCATCCCGCTCACCCCGGGAGAGACCGGCCAGACATACAGGGGAGGTTCGGTCCCCGGAACCGTTTTGCCTTTTGCTTCCGGAATGGGCAGGCCGCTGTAGTTAATACCGTGCGTCGCCAGCGGCCAGCCGTAATTTTTCCCCGCCTGCGGAATATTAATTTCATCTCCGCCACGCGGGCCATGCTCGTTCAGCCACAGCGCCTCGCTCCAGGGATTCATCGCCATGCCCTGCGGATTACGGATGCCGTAAGCCCAGATCTCCGGCCTGGCGTCAGCCCGGCCGACAAAAGGGTTATCCGGCGGTACACCTCCGGTCTCCGTCAGGCGGACCACTTTCCCCTGCAGCTTGCTGAGATCCTGGGCGGTGGCGCGCTGATTATTTTCGCCCAGCCCGATAAACAAATATCCTTTGCCGTCGAACACCAGCCTGCCGCCAAAATGATTGCCGACGGAGAGCTTCGGCTGCTGGCGAAAGACCACGGTAAAGTTCGTCAGCTGCCTGGCATCCTCGCTCAACCGCCCATAGCCCACCGCGGTGCCCGCCTTACCGCTGGCGTCGCTTTCCGCATAGCTCAGCCACACCCGCCGCGACTGGGCGAAATCCGGGGCCAGCGCCACGTCCAGTAGGCCACCCTGGCCGTTGGCCCATACCTGCGGCACGCCGGCTATCGGCGCCGACAGACCTTTACCCGGCTGCCAGCGCTTGAGCTCGCCGCCGCGCAGGGTGATCAGTATGCCCTGATCGTCAGGCAGAAAGGCCATGCCCCACGGCTGGGCCAGCCGGTTTTGCAATACCTCCACCCGCACCGCGGCCTGGCTCAGGGCTGGTAGCGCTAAGGCGCTCAATATCAACAGCAGTGGGATCGGACGCATGGCATTCTCCTTTCGTCAGCTCTGGGCTAAAGGGTAGCCAGCGGGGAAATTTGCGCGGGGATTTTTACATAACCTTTAACAGGGGAAGCGTTCACTTCCCCTGGGTTTCAGCCGATCAGGCATGAGTGATTGGCGCCAATTTATTCAATTTATGAATATTTGAGGTCAATCCTGTCAGACAGCGTTCTAGCTTCTCTACGTTAACAGCGATGTATAGCGGACAATCATGATGCCCGCTCATCAGGCATAGTGCAGCGGCGGCGACCGATTCGCCGGCCAGGCGAAGGACATCCCTCTCCTCCGGTGAAATGGCATTCTGCAGGCGCGGCGCCTGCGCACGCATTTCACGGCAAAGCTCAAACAAGTTATCACGCAGATGGTCATTTTCGCTGACTGACATGTAGCCTTTGGCCTTTCGCAGTTGCAGATAGGCGTCAATATCGATATTGGCGTTAATAAGCTTCTGCAGAAGGTGGCGGTATAGTCTGTCAACGGTCATCACGGTTCCTCCTCTGTCGTCCTTTACCCTTTCCATAATACGGTTATTTTTTGTGCAAAATGATGCGCCAGGTCAATAATCCCCAGTTCTTTAACATCATTTACAATGTGGCAACTTTAACGCATTGTAGGGTGTATAACAAAAAAAATGTTATACGTTCACAATTAATTTCAAGCTGAAATTAATAAACAGAAAATGGCAATAAGAGACAAAATTAGTGCAGCAATGATCACAATACCTCATATGATCTGTTGCACCATCGTCAATTCGGATGTCATAACAAATATTTAATGTAATACGTATAACATGTCAGGAAAACAGCGAACGCGGCCCGCGGATCGCTGACATTCTCTCTGCCCATTTGCAAGGAACTGAAACATGACGTCCGGTAAAAGAAACTACCTTCTGTTGAGTCTTTTCGATTTCCTCTACCTGTTCGCCTGGTCGTCGACCATGGCTTTCTTCGTTATCTGGACCACCCAGCATCTTGGCATCAGCGCCACGAAGACCGGGCTGCTTTACTCGGTCAACGCCTTTATCGCCCTGCTGATGCAGCCTTTCTTCGGCTTTATCTCTGACAAGTTCGGCCTGAAAAAACGGCTTATCTGGCTGCTGGTCGCCCTGCTCCTGCCGGTGGGCCCCTTCTTTATCTACGTTTACGCGCCGCTGCTGGTGCACAACTTTTGGTTTGGCGCCTTGCTGGGAGGGATCTATCTGGGGATCATTTTTAACTCCGGCTGCGGAGTAATCGACTCTTATATCGATAAGATTTCCCGGCGCTATCAGTTTGAATATGGTCGTGTGCGGATGTGGGGCTCGTTAGGCTGGGCAGCGGCGGCCTGGATTGTGGGTAAATATATCGACAGCAATCCTAATCTGGCCTTCTGGCTCGCCAGCCTCGCCATTGTCATCGCCGCCATCTGCTTTATGCTAACCAAAATTGAATTAACCGACGCCGATGTGGCGCGAAGCGAATCGCTGAAGGTCTCTCATGCCCTTGAGCTGGCGAAGAATGGTCAGTTCTGGATGCTGCTGCTCTTTACCCTGTTCGTCACGCAGATTTACGACACCTACGATCAGCAGTTTGCCCAGTACTTCTCGCTACAGTTCCCGACGCCGGAGGAAGGCAACCGCTGGTACGGGATCCTCGCGTCTATTCAGGTCTGCGGTGAAACCCTGTTCCTCTGCCTGATGCCATGGTTTGTTAACCGGACCGGCGCCAAATGGGCGCTGATCATCGCCGGGCTGATCATGTCGGTACGTATTGTCGGCTCAGCCGTGCCCCTCGGCCCGGTGTGGATTGGTGCGGTGAAAATGATGCATGCTCTGGAGAAGCCGTTGATTCTGGTATCGGTCTTTAAATTCATCGCCGCCAACTTCGACCACAAGCTCTCTTCGACGGTCTATTTGCTGGTGCTGTTCGTCGCCTCGATCGCCACCGCTATTTACTCTCCGCTGGCAGGCTATCTGTACGATACCATTGGCTTCGCCAACACCTATCTGATTCTCGGCAGCGTCGCCGGGCTCTTTACCCTGATCTCTATTTTCACGCTGCAGGATAAGCGCGAGCCGAAAAAAACCGGCACCACCCCCTCCGCAGCCATTAACCCGGCGCAATAAGTCTCTGCCCGGCAGCCACGCCGGGCTTGAGCCGCCTGTGCGCACGGCTTGTCAGAAGCGTGTCCCGCCCCTCTGCTCCGGGGCGTGTGGGATCCGCTCTGGCGGTGGGGGGCGTAAAAGACAGGTCGGGGGCGCTTTTTCACCATTAACCGCGACGGAGCTATACTCTTTTTCGCAAAGATCTGTAGAATTCCTGCCCTGACCACTCCAATAATTGAACACTTTTTAAGCTATGAGCAATGTCACGCATCAGCCGAAAATCGGCTTCGTCTCCCTGGGCTGCCCGAAAAACCTCGTGGACTCAGAGCGTATCCTGACCGAACTGCGCACCGAAGGTTATGACGTCGTACCGACCTACGACAACGCCGATATGGTGATCGTTAACACCTGCGGCTTTATTGATAGCGCTGTGCAGGAATCGCTGGAAGCGATCGGCGAAGCGTTGAAAGAGAACGGCAAGGTAATCGTCACCGGCTGTCTCGGCGCGAAAGAGGATCAGATCCGCGAAGTGCATCCGAAGGTGCTGGAGATCACCGGTCCGCACAGCTATGAGCAGGTGCTGGAGCATGTCCATCATTATACGCCGAAGCCGAAGCACAACCCGTTCCTGAGCCTGGTGCCGGAACAGGGGGTTAAGCTGACGCCGCGCCACTACGCCTACTTAAAAATTTCTGAAGGCTGCAACCATCGCTGCACCTTCTGCATCATCCCGTCCATGCGTGGCGATCTGGTGAGCCGTCCGATTGGCGAAGTGCTGGCCGAAGCCAAACGCCTCGCTGACGCCGGCGTGAAAGAGCTGCTGGTGATTTCGCAGGACACCTCTGCCTACGGCGTCGACGTCAAGCACCGCACCGGCTTCCACAACGGTATGCCGGTGAAGACCAGCATGGTCAGTCTGTGCGAAGAGCTGGCGAAGCTCGGCATCTGGGTGCGCCTGCACTATGTCTATCCGTACCCGCACGTTGACGATGTGATCCCGCTGATGGCGGAAGGCAAGATTCTGCCGTACCTCGATATTCCGCTGCAGCACGCCAGCCCGCGTATTCTGAAGCTGATGAAGCGTCCAGGTTCTGCGGACCGTCAGCTGGCGCGCATTAAGCAGTGGCGTGAAATTTGCCCGGATCTGACCCTGCGCTCCACTTTTATTGTGGGCTTCCCGGGCGAAACGGAAGAAGATTTCCAGATGCTGCTCGACTTCCTGAAAGAGGCACGTCTCGACCGCGTCGGCTGCTTCAAGTACAGCCCGGTTGAAGGCGCTACCGCCAACGAGCTGGCGGACCAGGTGCCGGAAGAGGTGAAAGAAGAGCGCTGGAACCGCTTTATGCAGCTGCAGCAGCAGATCTCTGCCGAGCGTCTGCAGGAGAAAGTGGGGCGCGAAATCCTGGTGCTGGTAGATGAAGTTGATGAAGAAGGCGCCATTGGCCGCAGCATGGCCGACGCTCCGGAAATCGACGGCGCGGTGTACCTGAACGGCGAAACCCGCGTTAAGCCGGGCGACGTGGTGCGGGTGAAAGTCGAGCACGCCGACGAATACGACCTGTGGGGTACCCGGGTCTAGTCCAGCTTCCCGGATAGCGGCTTAGCGCATTCCCCAGCCTACGGGGTCCTCCCGTAGGCTCCCCCCCCAGGTCCGCGCAAGCGCAGCGCCGCCGGGTAATTTATCAGTCATCATGCCTTCATATTGCCGGGTGGCGGCTAACGCCTTACCCGGCCTACAGTTCGTGCGGCCAGCCGTTAATTTATTCACCATTGTTGCTGAAACTGCCGGTGCTGGCGGCCTCAACATCGCTGAGACGTTCCCGGAAGGCCGGGGCAGCCCGCATGGATG
>ERZ791803.95-NODE-95-length-74273-cov-8.063974_pt1 | contig 74273 bp, 64 predicted proteins | sample MGYA00510307_ERZ791803 | MGnify/ENA primary metagenome ERZ791803 (study PRJEB30046, sample SAMN00791963) | human gut metagenome | study: EMG produced TPA metagenomics assembly of the A metagenome-wide association study of gut microbiota in type 2...
AGCCGCTGAACTTGAGGCCGAACGGAATGGCCATATCCGGCGAGGCGGCGGTGGTTTCCGGGTTAGTAATCACGTCGACCTTTTTGTTGGCCGCGGCGTCGATTTTCGCCTGGCGGTCGGCCAGCGCTTTATCAACGGCCTTGGCAACGATGGCGTCGATCTGTTCCTGCGTAAATTCTTGCGCCATGACAGAAATTGGGCACAGCGCGGCGACAACCGCCATGGCTAAAGGCAGTTTTTTTACAGTATTCATGGTTATCTCGCTTTAATAATTAATATATTTCAGATAATAACCATCCCATTCTGGCTAGAATAAATAGCCAAAATAAGCTGATTTGTTTTTTAGGGTACAGCGACGCCGGAGAATAATATTCTCGCTAACGTTATTCCATATTAATTAACGCTGGTACAGATGGATTAATTCTTCTGAGAACTCGCGGGCCAGCAGCGAATTCATCAAATGATCCTGGGCATGTACCATAATCAGCGTCATGGGCTGACGCGCTTCACCGGCATCCTGCCCGATGAGCTGGGTTTGCATCTGATGCGCCCGGCGGGCGTAGCCGTCGGCCTCGTTTAAGAGTAAGCGCGCTTCGTCGATATTTCCGGTTCGGGCCGCATGCAGCGCTTCAAAACATAATGAGCGTGACTGTCCCGCATTAACGATAATTTCCATTACCGCATCTTCTAATTCAATCATGTGTATTCCTGAGGTATTTATTATTTAATAATGCAGTGAAAGTCCATTTTCTGCATTATTACGCTGTCATCTTATTATCTCTCCGGAAGGAGAGGGATTAGCTAACGGTTTCTGCTACCGGAACGCTATTTTTGGCTTTCTCAACTTCGGTTTTCATTAAGGAACGTTCATAAGCGCGCAGGAACGGCAGGTAAATGACCGCCGACATCACCATGCAGATGAGACACATCACCACCGGGCTCAGGGTCCAGTTAGCCGCCCACGACGCGCCAATTGGGGCCGGCGTAGTCCACGGCGTCAGCGAGACCACCTGGCTCAGCCAGCCAAGACGCGTCGCGCCGTAAGCCAGCACCGCGTTGACCATCGGTACGCAGACGAAGGGGATAAACATCATCGGGTTCATGATGATCGGCGCCCCGAACAGAATCGGCTCGTTGATATTAAAGAAGCTCGGCACGATGCCCATCTTGCCGATGGTGCGCAGATGGGTGGCCCGGCTACGCAGCAGCAGGAAGGCCAGCGGCAGGGTAGAACCGACGCCGCCAATCAGCAGATAGTGATCCCAGAAGCCCTGCAGGTAGACGTGCGGCAGTACCGTGCCAGCCGCCAGCGCCGCCTGGTTTGCCGACAGGTTGGCCATCCAGAACGGGTTCATAATGCCGGTAACAATCAGCGAGCCGTGGATACCGGCGAACCAGAAAATCTGGCACATCAGAACAGAGAGCAAAATCGCCGGCAGCGAGTCGGAGGCGGAAACCAGCGGCTCCAGCAGATGCATGATCGCCTGCGGCAGGATCATCCCGGTCTGCGCTTCGATAAACAGATTCAGCGGATGCAGAGTCGCAATAACCACCAGCACCGGGATCAAGATTTCAAACGAACGGGCGACGCCGGTGGGGACCTCTTTCGGCAGACGAATCGTAATGTTGTTTTGCTTCAGCCACGCGTAAACGCGGGTGGAGTAGATGGCGGTGATCAGCGCGGTGAAAATGCCCTGACCGGACAGATACTGAGTGGAAATTTTGCCATCGGCATAGGGTGCGGCGACCAGCAGGAAAGCCATAAACGCCAGCAGACCGGACATCACCGGATCGAGCTGAAACTGACGACCGAGGCTGGCGCCAATGCCGACCGAGATAAAGAAGGTCATCACGCCCATGCTGAGGTTAAACGGCAGCATCAGCTGTTCGCGGTAGTGCTGGGAGAAATCAAGCCAGCCGCGGGCAAAGCCGTTGGTGGTATCGGGTGAAAACGGCGGAAAGATAAATACCAGCATGAAAGAGCCGATGATCATAAACGGCAAGGCGGCAGTGAAGCCATCGCGGATAGCGATAACGTATTTCTGCTGCCCAAGGCGTCCTGCCAGCGGAGTAATAGATTGCTCGATCACGGCAATCATGGACTGATACAGAGAACTCATTTCAACACCTCTCAGTGCGCCGCTGGGATCAGCGACAGAGCATAATTCAGGACGTTGTCTCCCCGCTGCATACCGTAGTCCATCGTATCGATGGGCTGAACGGGAATGTTCAGGGAAGCCGCTTTGTCAGACAGGGTTTTCAACATGTATTTCACCTGGGGGCCAAGCAACACCACCTGATACTGCGGAAACTGCATGTCAAATTCGGAAACGCCATAGGCGTCAATCTGCACCGGCAGGTCACGTTCATTCGCCGCCTCAACCATCTTTCTGACCAGCAGACTGGTGGACATCCCGGCAGAGCAGCACAGCATAATCTTGTACATCGACGACCATCCTCAAAATGTAAAAAGTTATTGCGTGGGTGATTTGATATCAGACGGAAACCGGTTTCCATTTATAAAAAGCAGAACTGTGATAGTGGTCAAGATCTCCTGCTTATAGGGCGGATTTATTGGATTTCGCTCACATTATTCTGTCGATTTGGCGATGTTTTGCGCTGAAATGGAAAATCGGTTTCCAAACAAATGGCGAAATGGATATACTGCGCTGGTCATAATTGAAGCGATTCAGGTTTACAGGATTTTGGCGGGACGCGGCGCCCGCGCAGGGGAAAATGATGTCGACAATCAATGATGTTTCACGACTTGCCGGGGTTTCCAAAGCCACGGTGTCGCGAGTGTTGAGCGGCTCACGTGGCGTGAAGGAAGCCAGTCGTCAGGCGGTGCTGCAGGCGGCGGAAGCGCTCAATTACCGGCCAAACATGATAGCCCAGTCGTTACTCAGCCAGTCCACCGGCTGCATCGGCGTCATCTGCGCCCAGGACAACATCAATCAAACCACCAGCTATCTCTACGCCCTGGAAAAACAGCTCAGCCAGCACCAGAAACACCTGCTGCTGCGCTTCGCCAACACCAGCCACGGCGTGATGAACTCTCTGGAGGAGTTGACCTGCGGGCTGTGCGATAACGTGCTAATCATCGGCGCGCGTTTTCCTCTGAATATTAACCGCCCGGACGTGGTGCTGGTGGACTGCCTCGATAGCGAAGGCGACAACAGTATTCAGTTCGATCATGCTTTCGCCGCCGAAACCGCCTGTCACTATCTGATTAGCCAGGGGAGACGGCAGATTGCGCTGATTCATCCGCAGAGCAGCGGCTTTGCCGACCAGGTGCTGCTGGGCTACAAGCACGCGCTGGAAAAAAACTTTTTGCCGTTTAATCGCAACCTGGTGTTTCTGGATAATACCTCGCCGTCGGTGGCGGTGCAGGAGCTGGTCAATAACGCCACGACGCTGAACTTTAACGCGCTGCTGGTGAGCGATGAACAGCAGGCGCAGCGCGTGGTGCCGCAGCTGCAGGCGTTTAACCGCGCCGTTCCGCAAAATGTCATGGTGTTTAGCCTCGCCGGATCGTTACAGCTGCCCGGTATCCCGACTATCCCGGCGATTGAATATTCCATGGACGCGATGGCGTCGCGGATCGTCAACTGGCTGACCGAGAAAACGGACAACCCGGGCGGCAGCCCGCTGCGCGGCGATTTAATTATTCCGAAGCACTAAACGCTGCTCTTGCCCTGACCCGCCGCCGTTGGCTGCGGGTTTTTTGCTGGCTGGTTTTTGTCGTATCCCTCACATTATAAATAAAACTCATATCTGACGCCGGATTTTCGAACCGGACAGCCTGCGTGACCTGCCTTAAGTTGAGTACGAAAGTTCCACTCAAAAAACACTAACCAGAACATTCGTACCGCCTGCTTGAGGAAGTCACCCTATGAATCACACGAACGTTGTCGATGTGAAAGCGTGGATAGATACCCGCCCGGTCTCGCGCTTTCAATGGAACGTGCTGCTGCTCTGTTTCATCATCATTATGCTGGATGGGTATGACGCCGCGGTGATGGGCTTTGTCGCCCCGGCGCTCATCGAAGACTGGGGCATCAGCCGGGCCGAAATGGGGCCGATTCTTGGGGCGGCCATGTTCGGCGTCGCCATTGGCGCCCTGGTAGCGGGTCCGCTTTCTGACCGCTACGGCCGAAAGCGAATTTTACTCTGGTCGGTGGCGCTGTTTGCGCTGTTCAGCCTGGCCGGCGCCGTGGCGCAAAGCCCGACGCAGTTGGCGCTGATGCGTTTTCTCACCGGCCTTGGCCTTGGCGCCGTAATGCCCAACTGCGTCACGCTGGTGGCGGAATATATGCCGGAGCGGCGTAAAGGGGTGATGATCACCCTGATGTACAGCGGTTTTAACGTGGGTTCCGGCCTCGGCGGCTTTATCGCCGCCGGTTTGTTATCGCATTACAGCTGGCACTCGGCGCTGGTTTTTGGCGGCGTGCTGCCGCTCGTGGTGCTCCCCTTTATGATCGTGATGTTGCCAGAGTCGGCGATGAACATGGTGGCGCGCCGACTACCGGGCGAGCAGATCGCCAGGGCGCTTAACCGGCTTGGGGGCCAGTTTACGGCTGAAACCGTTTTCCAGCTGAATGCGCCGCCCATCACGCGGAGCAGCAAAGTGGCGCAGCTGTTCCGGCATGGCTATGCCCGCGGCACGATAGCGCTGTGGTTAACCTATTTTATGGGGCTGTTCGTGATTTACCTGCTGAACGGCTGGCTGCCAACCATTCTCCGCTCCGGCGGGCTGTCGCTGCAGCAGGCGGCGATGATGACCGGCTTGTTCCAGCTCGGCGGCCCGCTGGGCGGGATCCTTGTCGGTATGATGATGGATCGCGCTTCGGCGAAAGCCGTGATTGCGGCAACCTATTTCCTCGGCTGTCTGTGCCTGTTGTCCCAGGGGGTAATGGATTTCGGTTCGGCGGTGCTGTCGGTGCTGATTTTTATCAGCGGGATGTGCATTAACGGCGCGCAGAACGGTCTGCAGGCCTATTCGCCCGCCTATTATCAAACCGAGATCCGCGCTACCGGAGTCAGCTGGATGCATGGTATCGGCCGTACCGGGGCTATCCTCAGCTCCACGCTGGGCGGGATGCTGATGCTGGCCGTGCCGGGACACTCGTCGATCTTTTTGGTGCTTGCGCTGCCGGCCTGCCTGGCGGGGATCTGTATTTTGTTGCACCGTATGAATCACGCTAAGCCTCGACTCACAGAGGCAGAACTTGACGCTTTGTCATCCCCCCTCGAACACCGATAAGTGGAGTTATCTGATGGCTAACATTCTCGGCGGTATCGCCGTCTCTCATACCCCGACTATCGGCTTCGCGGTCGATCATCATAAACAGCAGGACCCGGCGTGGGCGCCGATCTTCCAGAGCTTCGAACCGCTGCAGCGCTGGCTGGAGGAGAAAAAACCGGATGCGCTGGTGTACATCTTTAATGACCATGTGACCGCCTTTTTCTTCGATCACTATTCGACTTTTACGCTGGGAATCGACAGTCAATATGACGTTGCCGATGAGGGCGGCGGACCGCGCTGCCTGCCGCCGGTCCAGGGCAACGCGGCGCTCTCAAGGCACATTGGCGCCAGCCTGATGGCCGACGAGTTTGATATGTCGTTCTTTATGGATAAAAAGCTCGACCACGGCCTTTTCTCGCCGCTTTCGGCGCTGTTGCCCTGGGATGAAGCGCAGGGGTGGCCGACGGCGGTGATCCCGTTACAGATCGGCGTGCTGCAATTTCCGGTACCAAGCGCGCGCCGTTGTTACAAACTCGGCCAGGCGCTGCGCCGGGCGATTGAAAGCTTCCCGGAAGATATCAATGTGGCGATTGTCGCGACCGGCGGGCTCTCGCATCAGGTTCATGGCGAGCGCTGCGGATTTAATAATCCCGACTGGGATGCCCAGTTTGTTGATATGCTGGTTAATGACCCGGAAAAGCTTACCGAAATGACCCTTGGCGAATATGCCGAGCTGGGGGGGATGGAGGGGTCCGAAGTGATCATGTGGCTGGTGATGCGCGGCGCGCTATCAGCCAATGTCACCGAAACCTGGCGCGACTATTACCTGCCGTCGATGACCGGTATCGCCACGCTGATCCTTGAGAACAATGCGCGCCTGCCCCCCGTCGATACCCTGACGCGCCATCGCCAGCATATGGCGCAGCAGCTGGCCGGGGTGGAGAAACTGCCGGGAACCTATCCTTTTACCCACGAGCGCAGCCTGAATGGCTTGCGGCTTAACCGTTTCCTGCATCGGCTGATTGAGCCTGCCTGGCGCGAACGTTTTCTGCAGTCGCCTCAGTCGCTTTATGCCGAAGCCGGACTGAGTGAGGAGGAACAGCAGTTGCTCAACGCGCGCGACTGGCGGGGATTAATTCAGTATGGCGCCAGCTTCTTCCTGCTGGAGAAAATGGGCGCGGTGGTCGGCGTATCCAACCTGCATATTTACGCCGCGATGCGCGGGCAGACGCTGGAGGCGTTTCAGCAAACGCGCAACCAGCAGGTAACCTATTCGGTGGCGGGTAAACGTTAAACGGCCCCGTCCTGAACCTGCTGATAAATAAAACGCAACAGCGCCTGCGTCGCCGGGGAGGGCATGCTGCCGGCGCGAAACGTCAGCCCGATACGCCGGGTGGTATCGGGCAGGGGAACCGGCAACACGCTGAGCAGCCCATTGTCAGTTTCAAAACGCATCTGGCTGGCGGAGACCGCCGCCAGCATGTCGGAGCCCTGCAGTAATCCTCGCACCATCGCCGCATCCCCGGTCTCTACCGTCGGCTGGGGCAGCGGCAGCCCCAGGGTGACAAACGCCTTATCCAGCAAATTGCGCGCCGGCGCGTTGGCGCGCGGCAGCACCCATTGCGCTGTCGCCAGCTGGCTGCGCGGGTCCGGATGGCGCAGCAGCGGGTGGTTATTACGCAGTAAAATCAACATATCCTCTTCGAATAACGCTTCGCTACAGAGGTCCGGGAGATCTTCATCCTGGCGCAGGGCGCCGATAATAAAATCGATATTACCTGCCCGCATATCGGCGACCAGCGACTCATACGGGCTTTCATTGGTCATGAGGGTGATGCCCGGGTGCTGGGCCAGAAAGGCGGCGATGGCGGAGGGCAGTAGCCGGGTCCGGCTCAGCGGCAGGGCGCCAATGCGCACGGTGCCCTCCAGCACCCCGCGACGGGCAGCGAGATCGCTCCAGATGTTTTCCAGCTCGTTGAGCGCTCTGCTCACCGGGGGATAGAGTAGCTCCGCGGCAGGCGTGGGACGCACCCCCTCTGGCGTCCGGCGAAATAGCGCCGAATCCGCTCCTTTTTCCAGGACCTTCAGCGCGGCACTGACCGCCGGCTGAGTGATCCCCAACTGTTGCGCGACGGTTTGGGTATGGTTGACGTGATAGAGCTGAATAAAAATGGCTAAGCGGCGGGTATTGAACAGCCAGCCGGCGTCCGCCAGCGGGCCGCTGCTGCGGGTATGGTGCTTCTGCAGCAGCGCCGGGATGGCCTGCAGGTCGTCAATCGCCCGCCGGGCGCGCGGCAGGATGCACTTGCCATACTCGGTGGGCACCATGCCGCTGTAATGGCGTTCGAACAGCGTGACGTTCAACGCGGCTTCAAGATCGCGAATAGCCCGGGTTATCGCTGACTGCGTGCGGAATAAGTCATCGGCCGCGCGTGAGACGCTACCGCGCAGCGCGACCTGACAGAAAAAGCGCAGCTGCATGATATTTATAATTTTATCGTGCTTTCTCTTTAGCATTGTTCGTCAGGCCTGAAAAAGTGAGTGAGACGACAACATAAATAAAAATCATAGCCTTCGCAAGTTAACGAATTACCTCCCCACGACGGGACATGACAAGCTGAAAAAAACAACAGAGGAAGCCATCATGTCTCATCCGGTTAGCGAAAAAAGTGCCCTTGTCGTCAGCGCCCACTCGGCCGATTTCGTCTGGCGCGCGGGCGGTGCGATAGCGCTGCATGCCCTGCAGGGCTATCAGGTCCATGTGGTCTGTTTATCCTTTGGCGAGCGCGGCGAGTCCGCCAAACTGTGGCGTAAAGGCAACATGACCGAGGAGGCGGTGAAGCAGGTGCGTCGCGAAGAGGCGCAGGCCGCCGCCGCGATCCTGGGCGCCAGCGTCGAATTCTTTGATATCGGTGACTATCCGCTGCGCGCCGATAAAGAGACGCTATTTCGTCTGGCGGATGTGTATCGCCGTATCCAGCCCCACTTTGTCCTGACGCACTCCCTGCACGATCCCTATAACTACGATCATCCGCTGGCCTCCCATCTGGCGCAGGAAGCACGGATTATCGCCCAGGCAGAAGGCTATCGCCCTGGCGAGAAAATTGTCGCTGCTCCCCCGGTTTACTGTTTCGAACCGCACCAGCCGGAGCAGTGCAACTGGAAACCCGATGTGTTGCTGGACATCACCGCCGTCTGGGAGAAAAAGTATCAGGCCATTCAGTGCATGCAGGGTCAGGAGCATCTGTGGGAATACTACACCCGCGTGGCGCTGCAGCGCGGGGTGCAGGCCAAGCGCAATATCGGCATCACGGCCGCGCGCGATATCGTTCACGGCGAAGCCTTCCAGAGCATCTTCCCCCGCGTAACGGAGAACCTGGCATGAACCTGTTAAATAAAAAAGGCCTTGTGATCCGCCACCTGCCGCGCCATGACGAGGCGGTTTTGCGCCGCTGTGAGGCGGCCGGGGTGGCGACGCTCCATGAAGCCTTGGATCGTCAGGGGCTGATGGGGCCGGCAATCCGTCCGATTCAGCAGGGCGTTAGCCGGGCGGGCAACGCGGTAACCGTGCTGGTGACGCCTGGCGACAATTGGATGTTTCATGTGGCGGTCGAGCAGTGCCGCGCCGGCGATATTCTGGTGGTGGCCCCGACCTCGCCGTGCGGCGATGGCTTCTTCGGCGATCTACTGGCGACGTCTCTCCAATCGCGCGGCGTGGTCGGGCTGGTGGGCGATATCGGCATTCGTGATTCGCAAACGTTGCGGGAAATGGGATTCGCCGTCTGGTCCCGCCAGGTTTATGCCCAGGGGACGGTGAAAGAGAGCCTCGGTTCGGTTAACGTCCCGGTGATATGCGCAGGTCAGCTTGTACAGCCGGGCGATGTCGTAGTGGCCGACGACGATGGCGTCGTGGTGCTGCCTCACGCCCGGGTCCGTGATGTGCTCCATAAAGCGGAAGCCCGCATGAGCAATGAGCTTGCGAAGCGTGAGCGGATGCGCAATGGCGAGCTGGGGCTGGATATTTACGCTATGCGTCCGCGTCTGGCGGAAAAGGGCCTGCGGTATTACGACCGCGCAGACGAGGTGGAGGAATAAATGGCGCAACGCGGAATCCCCTGTCTATGGATGCGCGGCGGCACCTCTAAAGCGGCCTGTTTTCTGGCCGACGATCTGCCTGCCGATCCGGTGCGACGTGATGCGGTGCTGCTGGCGGTGATGGGCTCGCCTGATCCCCGGCAAATTGACGGGATCGGCGGCGCCGATCCGCTGACCAGCAAAGTGGCGATTATCCGCCGCTCCGCACGGCCTGACGCCGATGTGGACTATCTGTTTGCCCAGGTGAACGTGGCGGCGGCTACCGTGGATTATGGCCAAAACTGCGGCAATATTCTCGCCGCCGTTGGCCCTTTCGCCATCGAGCGCGGTCTGGTTCGTCACGATGCGCCGCTCACTCGGGTGCGTATTTTTATGGAGAACACGGGGCAACTGGCGGTGGCAGAGATCCCCTGTGACGCCGACGGGGTCAACTACGTCGGCGAGAGCCGTATCGATGGCGTGCCGGGCAGCGCCAGCCCGATCCTGCTCCATTTTCTTGATGTCGCCGGCTCCAGCTGCGGGGCGCTACTGCCGACCGGCCGGGTCCGTGACCGTTTTGACGGCGTCGAGGTGACCTGCATCGATAACGGAATGCCGGTGATCCTGCTGCGCGCGTGCGACCTCGGTTGCACCGGCTATGAGACGCGCGAACAGCTGGATAATGACGACGCGCTTAAACGTCGCCTGGAGTCGATTCGCCTGCAGGCCGGGCCGCTGATGCAGCTTGGCGACGTCAGCCAGCGCACGGTGCCCAAGATGACCCTGATCGCCGAGCCGCGACACGGCGGCGCCATCAGCAGCCGCACCTTTATCCCCCACCGCTGCCACGCGTCGATCGGCGTATTTGGCGCGGTGAGCGTGGCCAGCGCTTGTCTGCTCCCCGGCTCTGTCGCGCAGGCCCTGGCGCAGGTAGCGCCAGGCGATACGCCGCTGCTCAGCGTCGAGCATCCGACAGGCGAATTTAGCGTGACGCTTCAGCTTGATGCTGACGGCGCCCTGGCTGGCTGCGGCCTGTTACGCACGGCGCGACTGCTGTTTGCTGGCGAGGTTTTTATTCCGGCCCGCGTCTGGCCGCGTGAGGAGTGATGATGACAATCGCGTTTATTGGTTTTGGCGAGGCGGGTGGCATTCTGGCGGCGGATCTGGCCCGTGAGCATGCGGTGACCATTTGGGATTGCAAGCTCAATGGCCCGGAGCGAGAGGCAATGCTCAGGAAAGCCCGTGATTCGCGCGTTCAGGTGGGAAATTCGCTGGCGCAGGCGCTGGAGGGGGCCACGCTGGTTTTTTCTACTGTGACCGCCGGTGAGGCGCTAAAGGTGGCGCAGCAGGCGGCCGCGCTGCTGCAGCCGGGACAATATTTCCTCGATCTCAACTCCGTGGCGCCGGAGACGAAACGGCAGGCGGCTGAACATTTTCTGCCGGGCGCCTACATTGATGTCGCGGTGATGGCGCCGGTACCGCCGGCCCGATTGCAGACACCGTTATTGATCGGCGGGCCGCAGGCGGAGGCGATCGCGCCGCGTCTGCAGGGGCTGGGGCTGAATGCCCGCTATGGCGCCAGTACGGTGGGCCAGGTGTCGGCGATAAAAATGTGCCGTAGCGTGATGATCAAGGGTCTAGAAGCGCTTACCACAGAATGCCTGTTCGCGGCTCGTGAATACGGCGTTGAGGAGGAGGTGCTTAGCTCCTTGCATCATAGTTTTCCCTCTCTGGGCTGGACAGGCGCGTTCCCCGACTATCTGATCAGCCGGGTGGCGGAACATGGCATTCGGCGCAGCGAAGAGATGGAAGAGGTGGTGAAAACCCTGCGTGACGTGGGGAGCGCCGGGATAATGAGCGAGGCGATCGCGAAAAGCCAGCGCCAGCTGCCGGAGCAGATGGCCGCCCGTAGCCTGAGCTACAGGCAGCTGATGCCGTTTGACTGGAAAACGCTGGTCGCGAGGCTGAAATAACCGCTATTTGGCCGGACAGACGATTTTGTCGATTGCGGCCTGGTAGCTTTTCTGGTTATTGCGCTCCTTCGCCAGCGTTGCTTCGCGGACCGCGTTCTTGTTACCGTCGGTCGCCAGCACTTTATTGGCAAAATCGTTGTCGCTGAGGTGGCTTGCTGGCGCGCATTTTTCCTTCACCGCTTTGAGCACCTGCTGTTTTTGCTGCTCGAACTGCAGGCTTTGCAGCGGTGATTCGGCCCACGCCGACGTGGCGCTCAGGGCGGTGACCAGGCATACCATCCAACATGCTTTCATCAGGCTTCTCCTTCCGTAATCGCTTCCGTCAACTATATGCGCAGGCGGGAAAACACGCAAATAGTGGTCAGTTTAACTTATTGAAAATGCGCTTTTTCTCGCCTGCTCAGGCGGCTCTCACCCGCCGCCGCGAGTCGATGGCGATCAGCACCACCGACGCGAGGATCAGCAGAGTGCCCAGCCAGTCCGGCAGCGTGAAGGTGATCCCCAGCAGCAGGAGCGACAGCAGGGCGCTGCTCAGCGGTTCGGCGCAGCTGAGGATCCCGGCCTTTGCGCCGCCAATCTTCTGCGCGCCGTTGAGATAGAGGCTGAAGGTCAGCGAAGTACCGATCACCACCAGGTAGAAAAAAGCTAACAGCAGGCTGCCGTTAACCACAAAATCGGTGCCCTGGCCGCCGTAAAACGGCAATAGCATCGCGCCGCCGAACAGCATGCTCCAGCCGACGATGGGCAGCGTCCCGTAGCGGGCAATCAGCGTTGAAGGATAGGTGGTATAAAACGCGGCGGCAAACGCCGAGGCGATCCCCCAGAACAGCGCCGCCGGCGAAATCGACAGCGTCGTTGGGTTGCCGTGGGTCACCAGCAGAAAGGTGCCCGCCAGCGAGGTGCAGATAGCTCCCAGCACCAGCGGTGTGGGACGCGCTTTGCGGGCGAGGGCGAACCAGGCGACGATGATCGTCGGCGACAGAAACTGCAGCACCGTGGCCGTGGCGGCATTGGATTTTTCAATGGTCATCAGAAAGGTGAACTGCACGGTTAGCGCGCCAAACAGCGAGAAAAACAGCAGGCTTAGGGCGTCGCGGCGGTTTTGCAGCACGCGGAAAATGCGGTCGCCGTGAACAAAGCCGAGCATCAGCAGGATCAGCCCGGCGAACAGCAGACGCGTCATGGTCAGAAACGGCGACGACATCTGGCTTTCCTGCATAATAAATTGCGCACACACCCCGGAACTGCCCCACAGCACGGCGGCAATCAGTACGTTCAGCATCCCTTTTTTGCTGGAGCCCATCTTTTCCTCAAGCGAAATATGACAAAGGGGAATCATAGCATGCGCGCGCCCGGGCGGCGGGGCAGGAAATGGTAGTCGGGCGCGGCGGCGTAACTATTTTGCAGGCCCGGTAAGGCGAAGCCGCCGCCGGGCATTAACCGATAGTCGCGTTCTAGCTTAAATCGACATTTTTACTGCCGAACAGCCAGGTGAGGACAAAGCCGCACAGGTAGGAGACCGCCAGCCCGCCGGCGTAGACCGCCATCCCGGCGTAAATTCCGCTGCCGGAGGTCATCAGCGGCAGCGCCACCAGACCGGACGGGCCGAACACCGTGTTCAGGCCGACCGGCAGCCCCAGCCAGGCGATCAGTCCGACGAAGAACCCGCCGCAGGCGCCGCCGAGGCAGGCGGTGACAAACGGCTTCATCCGCGGCAGGGTGACGCCGTAGATCAGCGGCTCGCCAATCCCGAGGAAGCCCGGAATAATCGCCCCTTTAATCTGGGTTCGCAGCAGCGAATCGCGCTTCGCCCGCCAGAACAGCGCCAGCGCCGCCCCCACCTGCCCGGCCCCGGCCATCGCCAGGATCGGGAACAGCGAGTTAAAGCCCTGGGCGTCCACCAGCGCAAAATAGACCGGGACAAACCCCTGATGGACGCCGAACATCACCGCCAGCAGGAACAGGCCGGCCAGCACCGCCGAGCCAAACGGGTTGCCGTTAAGATGCAGGAACAGCCATGACATGCCGGTAAACAACCAGCCGCCAATCGGCATGATCACCGTAAAGGTCACCGCGCCCATGATCAGCAGCGTCACCGCCGAAGTGAGGATCATATCGAGGTTGGCCGGCATCACCCGCCGCACCTGGCGTTCAACCCACGCGCCAAGGATAGCGGCGATCAGTACGCCGATGATATTGCCGCGCGGATCGATACCATGGCCGAAGAAGGTGGAAATGCCGGCGTAGAAGCCGCTGGTTGCCTCCGGGTTGTAGCCCAGCACGAACAGCGAGGCGATAATCGCGCCGTTCACGCCGGAGCCGCCGAACGCCTTCTGCGCGTTATAGCCAATCAGGATACTCAGAAAGGTGAACATCCCTTTGCTGAAGACCTTCATATAGCCAATCAGCGCCACCAGGCTGGCGTTCGGATGGGCGTTCTCCAGCACGAAAACCTGTTCCGCCAGGGTGGCGAAGCCCAGCAGCAGCCCGACGGCGATAAAGCCGGGGATCAGCGGCGTAAAGATAGTGGCGAATTTGGCGAGAAACTTCTGCACCGCGCTGGTCTGCCTGCCCTTCAGCGCCTGCTTTTTCTCCGCCGCGACGTCGGCCAGCGTCGGCGCGGCGGCGGGCGCCGCCTCCAGCAGGCCGTTCATCATTTCGGCGGCGGTTTGCGCCTTGCCGGGGCCGAGCACCACCTGGAACTGCTCGTCGCTGACGATCACCCCCATCACGCCGTCAATCTGGCGGATGGCGGCGCTGTCGGCCAGACTTTCATCGCGCAGGGTCAAGCGCAGGCGCGTCATGCAGTTGCCCGCCTGCGCGACGTTTGCGGCGCCGCCCACGTGGGCGAGGATCCGCGCTATCATCTCTTTCGTTATTTTTGCCATTGCCCGTTACCTGTCTGTCGGCGCTCAGGTGTTGCTGAGCGCCTTGCGGATATAGCCGTTGTTTTTCGCCAGCAGCGACTGCGCCTCTGCGGCGCTTAAGTCCGCCAGCACCATCACGATCGCCGTTTTACAGTGGCGGCCGCAGGCCTCCAGCGCCTTCTGGGCGGTGGCGCGATCGCAGTCGGTGGCCTCCATCACGATAGAGACCTGGCGCTCAATCAGCTTGGCGTTGGTCGCTTCAACGTCGACCATCAGGTTGCTGTACACCTTGCCGACGCGGATCATCGCCCCGGTGGAGATCATGTTCAGCACCAGCTTCTGCGCGGTGCCGGCTTTCAGGCGGGTAGAGCCAGTGACCACTTCCGGGCCGACTACCGGGGTGATCGCCACGTCCGCCAGCTGGGCCATTTCGCCATGCGGGTTACAGCTGACGATGGCGACAAAGGCATTCTGTCTATGGGCGTATTCCATGGCGCCAATGACGTACGGCGTGCGTCCGCTGGCCGCCAGCCCCACCAGCACATCGCGGTTGCTGAAGTTCAGGTTCTGCAGATCCATCGCCCCCTGCGCTTTGTTGTCTTCCACGTTTTCCACGGCGCTGAGAATCGCTTTATGTCCGCCGGCGATGATCCCCACCACCTGCTCCGGGCGGGTGCCGAAGGTCGGTGGGCATTCACTGGCATCGAGGATCCCCAGACGCCCTGAGGTACCCGCGCCAATGTAAATCAAGCGGCCACCGGCCTGCAGCGCCGCCGCGACCTTATCCACCAGCTCGGCAATCTGCGGCAGATAGGGCGTTATCGCCTGGGCTACCTGCTGGTCTTCCTGGTTTATCACCGTCAGCATCTCGAGGGTGGAGAGGGTGTCAATGTTGGCGCTGTTGGCGTTACGTCGCTCGGTCAGCAGTTTGCTCAGGTCGATACTCATAGAAACCTCGTTATTCTCAGTGGCGCGCAGTATAAGGAATTATTTATTCCTTGCCTGTGAAGAGTATCACGATTAGTACGTGGAGAATAATACGAGAATGGTAGATATGGCGGGAAATAGTGCGGTAATAAATCTGGAATATTTTATTACCGCAGCAGGAGATTAGCGTGCGTCGCGCGGTTTGCTGAGGCCCAGCAGCAGCGCCAGCAGGTAGCAGATGGCCATCGCGAGGCTCATTTTCAGCATCGTTTCGCCGCCGAGACCCGCCAGCGGCGCGGCGATGCCGCCGAAGACAAACATCAGGGTGCCCATCAGCGCGGACGCGGTCCCGGACTGCGCGGCGTCGACGGCGCTCATCGCCTCCGCGCCGGCGACGGTGCTGATGCCGCTCATCAGCGACACGGTAAAGAACAGGCCGACCAGCGCCAGCACCGGCAGATGCAGCCAGGCAAACAGCAGCATGATCGCCGCACAGCTCACGGCCAGCGTCAGGCCGCCGCGCAGCAGGCTTTCGGCGCTAAAGCGGCGCGCCAGACGGGAAAAGATCATCGCGGCGATGATCAGCCCGATACCGTTCAGACCGAACAGCAGACTGAACTGCATGGCGCTCATGCCGTATTCGCTCTGCATCACGAAGGAAGAAGAGCCGATGTAGGAGAACAGCCCGGCCATCATAAAGGCCTGGATCAGGCAGAAGCGCAGAAAGCGGCGATTTTTCAGCACCGGCTGGCCGGGCCGTTGGCGGCTGGCATGCGCCGCTGTGGCCGGGCGCGTTTCCCGCAGGATCGCCAGGCTCATCACCAGCAGCACGCCGCCAATGGCGGCCATCGTCCAGAAGAGAATTCGCCAGTCGAAGGCGGTGATAACGTAGCCGCCCAGCACCGGGGACAGCACCGGCGCAATGCCGTTCACGGTCATCAGCAGGGCGAAAAACTGGGTCAGCAGGGTGCCCTGGTATTTATCGCGGGCGATGGATCGCGACAGCACCGAGCCGCCGGCGCCGGCAAAGCCTTGTAAAAAGCGCCAGACAATCAGCATGTTGATATCGCGGGTCAGGGCGCACATCGCCGAAGAGAAGATAAACAGCAGCAGCGACAGCGCCAGCGGTTTCAGGCGGCCAATGCGGTCGCTCAGCGGGCCGAAAAACAGCTGACCCAGGCCGAGACCAATCAGCGCGGCGGTCAACGACAGCTGGGTCTGGGTGCTGGTGGCCTGCAGCTGCTGAGTGATCTCCGGCAGCGCCGGTAGATAAAAATCCGTGCACAGCGGGCCGATACCCGACAGCAGGCCGAGGATCAGCGCCCAGGAGAGGGAAACACGTGCCATAACGATTCCTTGTAGAGGCTGGGCTCGGTCGCCCGGCGGGTAAGTTTAACTGGCGCCGCCGCCCAGCGACTGCCAGAGGGTGATCCGGTTATTGAGGTCGGTCTGCTGCAGGGACAGCAGCGTCGTTTTCGCCGACCACAGCGTGCGCTGAGCGGTGAGCACCGACAGATAATCGCCGACCCCGGCCTGATAGCTCTTCATGGCGATATCCAGCGATGTCTGCTCGGCGGCGACATACTGCCGCTGAGCATCAAGCTCTTCGCTCAGCGTTTCCCGGCGCGCCAGCGCATCGGCAACGTCCTTAAACGCGCTCTGAATCGATTTCTCGTAGGTGGCGATCAGCCCCTTTTTCTCCGCTTCCGCATAGCGCAGCTGCGCCAGGTTGCTGCCGCCGGTGAACAGCGGCAGGCTGATGGAGGGGGCGAACGACCACACCTGCATCCCGTGGCTGAACAGCGACGACAGCGAGTCGCTGCCGACCCCGGCGCTGGCGGTCAGGGAAATCGACGGGAAGAAGTTCGCCCGCGCCGCGCCGATATCGGCATTGGCGCTCTTCAGATTGTGCTCCGCTTCCTGAATGTCCGGCCGACGCAGCAGCACCGACGACGACACGCCCGCCGGCACCAGCGCGATGCTGTTATCCCCGAGACTCTCGAGAGTGCCGGGCAGCAGGCTCTCCGGCACGGTTTCCCCCGCCAGCAGGTTAATGGCGTTTTTATCCTGCGCCACCAGCGTGCGATAGCTGGCGACGCTGGCGCGCGCCTGCTGATAGACGCTTTCCGCCGAGCTTACATCGCCGGCTGAGGCGGTGCCAACCGCCATCTGGCGGGCGACGATGTTGCGCGAGTTTGCCGCGCTGTCCATGGTCTGCTGCGCCAGCGCCAGATTGCTGTTATCCGTCGCCAGCGTCACCCAGGCGGTGGTCAAATCGGCAATCATCGTCAGCCGGGTATTCTGCGCGGTGAATTCGCTGGCAAGCCAGGTTTCGCGCGCCGCGCGCGACAGGCTCTGGTTCTTGCCGAACAAGTCCAGTTCGAAGCTGGAGACCGCGCCGTCGGCCTGTGAAGCGGAGCTCAGGCCACTGGCCACCGTTTTGCTGCGGGTGTGGCTCAGTTCGGCATCAACGGTGGGAAACAGCGATGCCCGCGTTTCGCCATACTGGGCGCGCGCGGCCTCGATATCGGCCAGCGCCTTTTGCACATCGCGGTTGCTGTTCAGCGCGATGCTGACCACTTTTTTCAGCCGCGCGTCATTGACCACTTTCTGCCAGTCGCCGACCACCGCCGTCGATTCGCCGTGCGCCCCGGGCAGGGTGGCCGGCACCGGCGCGGCCGGGCGATCATAATGCGGGTCAAGCGAGACGCAGCCCGCGGTCAGGAGCGCGATAAACATAAAACTCAAACGAAACATACCTTACTCCTGAGAAGGACGTTGGCGGGTGAAGAGACGTTTCACCAGCACGAAGAACAGCGGTACGAAGAACACCGCCAGCAGGGTGGCCGTCAGGGTGCCGCCGATAATCCCGGTGCCGATCGCCACGCGGCTGTTGGCTCCGGCGCCGGTGGCGATGGCCAGCGGCAGCACCCCGGCGATAAACGCCAGCGAGGTCATGACAATCGGGCGCAGGCGAGTCTGCGCGGCGCGGATCGCCGCCCGGGAGAGCGAATACCCCTCATCCACGGCGGATTCAGCGAACTCCACGATCAGGATGGCGTTTTTCGACGACAGGCCGATGGTGGTCAGCAGCGCCACCTGGAAGTAGACGTCGTTGCTTAAGCCGCGCAGCGTCGCCGCCAGCGCCGCGCCAAGCAGGCCGAGCGGGATGACCATGATCACCGAGAACGGCACCGACCAGCTCTCATACAGCGCCGCCAGGCACAGGAACACCACCAGAATCGAGATGGCGTACAGGCTCATCGCCTGGCCGCTGGCCAGCTTTTCCTGCAGCGAAATGCCGCTCCACGCCCAGGTGGAGCCCGCCGGCAGGCTGTCGGCCAGCTTTTCCATCTTGTCCATCGCCGCGCCGGAGCTGAAGCCGGCGGCGTTTTCGCCCTGGATCTCAAAGGCGGCGGAGCCGTTGTAGCGCACCAGGCTTTCCGGGCCGTATTGCCAGTGGGTGGTGGCGAAGGCGGAGAACGGCGTCATGCTGTTATCGCTGCCGCGAACGAACCATTTGCCAAGGTCCGACGGCACCGCGCGCGCGTCGCTTTCGCCCTGGATATAGACCTTTTTCACCCGGCCGCGATCGATAAAGTCATTCACGTAGGTACCGCCCCAGGCGCTGGAGAGCGTATCGGTCACGTCGCTCAGCGACAGCCCCAGCGAGACGGCTTTGTTGTTGTCGATATCCACCTGCAGCTGCGGCATCTGCGGCAGATCGTTAGCGCGCACCGACTGCAGTTCGCTGCTCTGGTTGGCCGCCGCCAGCAGCTGGCTGCGCAGCTTCATCAGGCTGTCACGGTCGGTACCGCCGCTGGCCATCAGTTCGAAGGTGAAGCCGTTGCTCTGCCCGAGACCGTCTACCGACGGCGGGGTCATGGCGAAGAGGGTGGCGTCGCGGATCGTCCCCAGCTCTTTGGTGGCGCGCAGGGCAATGGCCTGGGCGGTATTATCGTCCCCTTTGCGCTGCGACCAGTTTTTCAGCGACACGAAGGCCATCCCGGCGTTCTGCCCGCTGCCGCTAAAGCTGAAGCCGTCGACGGTGAAAATGACATCGGTATTGGCTTTCTCTTTGGTGAGGAACCAGTCGGTGACCTGGCGGCGCACCTCGGCGGTACGCACCGCCGTCGCCCCGGCGGGCAGGGTGTACTGGACCATGATCTCCCCCTGGTCCTCCACCGGCAGGAAGCTGCCCGGCAGCTTCCACATCGCCAGCGCCATCGCCCCGCAAATCAGCGCGTAAGCGCCCATCATCACTGCGCCCCGGCGCAGGCCGCCGAGCACCCGGCGCTGGTAGCCCGCCTCCGTACGTCCCCACAGGCGGTTAAAGGCGCCGAAGAACCCTTTGGTGTGCGGTTTGGAGTGGCTGAGCAGCGCGCCGCACAGCGCCGGGGTGAGGGTCAGCGCTACCACTACCGACAGCATCATCGCCGAGATAATGGTTACCGAGAACTGGCGATAGATGACCCCAGTCGAACCGCCGAAGAAGGCCATCGGCAGGAACACCGCCGACAGCACCAGGGCAATCGCCACCAGCGCGCCGGAGATTTCGCCCATCGATTTTTCGGTGGCTTCGCGAGCGGGGAGCCCTTCGTCGCGCATAATGCGCTCGACGTTCTCCACCACCACGATGGCGTCATCCACCAGCAGGCCGATCGCTAGCACCATGGCGAACAGCGTCAGGGTGTTAATCGAGTAGCCGAACAGGGCCAGCACGCCGAAGGTGCCAAGCAGCACCACCGGCACCGCTACCGCCGGAATGAGCGTCGCGCGGAAGTTCTGCAGGAACAGATACATCACGCAGACGACGAGGATAATCGCTTCGAACAGGGTCTGAATCACGTCCTCGACCGAGATTTTGATGAACTCGGTGCTGTCCTTCGGATAGGCAATATCGTAACCCTGCGGCATCTGACGCTGGAATTCGGCGATTTTGCTTTTCACCAGCGTCGCGGTGTCCAGCGCGTTGGCGCCGGGGGCCATCATCACCGCGATCCCGGCGGCCGGGTGGCCGTTCAGATTGGCGGTGGCGGTGTAATCCTCGCTACCCATCTCCACCCGCGCGACATCGCTCAGGCGCACTACCGAGCCGTCGGCCTGGCTTTTCACGATGATCGCTTTGAACTGGTCAGGGGTTTGCAGCCGGGACTGCGCGCGCACGGTGGCGGTTAATTGCTGGGCATTGGACGACGGTAGCGCGCCGATTTTACCGGCGGAAACCTGCACGTTCTGCGCCTCAATCGCCGACTGGACGTCGGAAGGCATCAGCGAGTAGGAGGCGAGTTTGGTCGGGTCCATCCAGACGCGCATCGCGTATTCGGCACCGAATACCTGCAGGCTGCCGACGCCCTCCACGCGCGCCAGCGGGTCCTGCATATTGCTGACCAGCCAGTCGGAGATATCGGAGCTGGTGGCGCGGTTGGTTTTGTCATACACCGCAAGGATCAGCAGAAAGCTGCTCTGCGATTTTTCCACCGTTACGCCGGACTGCTGGACTTCGCTCGGCAGCCGCGATTCCGCCTGCTGCACTTTGTTTTGTACCTGCACCTGGGCGGTGTCCGGGTCGGTCCCCTGCTCAAAGGTGACGGTGATGCTGACCGAGCCGTCGGAGCTGCTGGTGGAGCTGAAGTAGAGCAGATGGTCGAGGCCGGTGAGCTGCTGCTCGATGACCTGGGTGACGCTGTTCTCCAGGGTTTCGGCGGACGCCCCGGTATAGGTGGCGGAGATTTTCACCGCCGGCGGGGCGACATCCGGGTACTGGCCTACCGGCAGCGTGCGGATCGCCAGCACCCCGGCGAGCATAATCAGAATGGCGATCACCCAGGCAAAGACCGGGCGACGCACGAAGAAACGGGAGAACATCAGGCGTTGCCTCCGTTATTGTTGACGGCGACGGCCTTCACTGTCTGTCCGGGGGCCACTTTACCGGTGCCTTCGACAATCAGCTTGTCGCCCGCTTTCAGGCCGCTCAGCACCAGCCATTTATCGCCGTAGGTGTCGCCGGTTTCCACGGTACGCTGCTCAACTTTGTTGGCGGCATCGACCACCAGCGCCGTGGCGTCGCCTTTGGCATCGCGGGTGATCCCCTGCTGCGGGGCGAGGATCGCGTCGTTCATGATGCCTTCATCGATGCGCGCGCGGACGAACATCCCCGGCAGCAGGACGTGCTGCGGGTTGGGGAAGATAGCGCGCAGGGTCACCGAGCCGGTGGATTCATCGACGGCGACTTCGGTGAGCGCCAGACGCCCTTTTTCCTGGTAGGTACTGCCATCTTCCAGGGTTAACGTCACGCTGAGGGTGTCGCTGTTGCTGGCCAGGCTTTGTTTGCGTAAACGCAGGAGATCGACGCTGGATCGCGTCAGATCGACATACATGGTGTCGAGCCCGCGGATCGTCGCCAGCGCGGTATCCTGATCGGCGGAGACCAGCGCCCCCGGCGTAACCGACGAGATGCCGATGCGCCCGGCTATCGGCGCGGTGACGGTGGTCCAGTTCAGGTTAATGCGCGCGCTCTCCAGCGCCGCTTTCTTCGATTCCACGCTGGCCTTGTCCTGGGCGCAGGTGGAGGCGGCGTCGTCAGCATCCTGGCGGGAAACGCCGTTATCCCTGACCAGCGACGCGTAGCGCTGGGCCTTCTGGCAATCGGAGACCACCAGCGCCTGGGCCTGTTTCAGCGCCGCCGCCGCTTCGTTCCAGGTCGCGCGATAGCTGGAGGGATCGATCTGGTAAAGGGCCTGCCCGGCCTTCACCATATCGCCTTCGGTAAACAGGCGTTTCTGGATGATGCCGCCCACCTGCGGGCGAACTTCGGCGCTGAGCGAGGCGGTGGTGCGGCCGGTGAGCTGGCTGACTACCGGCACCGGCTGGCTTTGCAGGGTGACCACGCCCACTTCCGGCGTGGGTTGCTGCGGAGCAGATGTCTGCGCATTATCGCATCCGCTAAGGAGAAATAATGCTGTCGCGATGGGAGCTATGATGTATTTCATTATATTTTCTCAAGATATAAGACGTCCGCCCCGTTTATTTAAAAACGAGGGAATAGGTTGGGCGCTGAGGCATTTTCGGGTGAGCGAAAATGACAAAAAAGGAACACAGATGTTCCTGAACGTGATTGTTATTGTGTCTCCGCTGAAGCCAACCTCTTCGGTCTTCAGGAGGTGAAAAGCGCATCTCCTCTGGTTTTGTAGTGAGAATGATCATTCTCATTTTTCCCCATTATACGATCCATCGCGATAATGGAAAGGTTTTTTTGCTTACTTTTAGAACGCAAAAAATTAAGGCAAATAATCATGGAGAAAATAAGAATATTTTGTGAAAGTGGAGAGGGGAAATAACCATTCGGCAGCGCGATACTGGAGATAGTTAATGACACTAATCATTACAAAAAGCATTAACCCCGACGATCAACAAGAATTGTTTGCCGGTCTGCGGCAGTATAATCAGCAGTATCTCGATGCGGCGCAGTTTGGCGATCTGGGGATTTACTCGCGCGATGCGCAAGGGGTAATGCAGGGCGGGCTGATTGCCAAACGCAAGGGCAACTGGCTGTGCATTGAGTATCTGTGGGTTAGCGAGACGACGCGCGGGCGCGGGCTGGGGAGCGAGCTGATGCAGGAGGCGGAACAGCAGGCGCAGGCGCAAGGCTGCAGCCATCTGCTGGTGGATACCTTTAGCTTCCAGGCGCTGCCGTTTTATCAGAAATTAGGCTATCAGCTGCAGATGTCGCTGCCCGACTTCCCGCACGCAGGCATGCAGCGCCACTATTTGTCGAAGGCGCTGTAACGATCCTGGTATCCCCGGGCGGTCAGGTACCGTACCTGTGGTTGTGCCGGATGGCGGCATAAAGGCCTTATCCGGCCTACCTTCCGAGCGGCCTGTTATTGATATACCCACTTGCGCGACTGAAACTGCCGGTGCTGGCGGCCTCAAAATCGCTGAGACGTTCCCGGAAGGCCGGGGCAGCCCGCATGGATGCGGGCTGAGGGCCGTGTTTTGCACGGACGCTGCCTCGGCCCGACCCGAAGCCTGCAGGGATAAGTCGAAGGCACCGCGCAGCGGCGATGTTGCTGGCCGGAGCCCGGGGGTACAGGGGGCGGCGGCGACTGGCCGCCCCCTGTGCGCTCCCTGCGCCATAAGAGACATAGCGCAGAAGAAATATCGGGAGCGCAATCTGCCCGGACATAACACGGGAGTGGTAGCCCTGCTAAGCGCAGTGCGAGCAGGGAATATCCCGGATGGCGGCGCGTGGTGCCTTATCCGGACTACAAAAGCGTCAAAACCACGCCTTAACCTCCAACGCCGTGGCCCATTAACGCCAGCGCGTGGCTGACGATGGTCTGACGGTTGACCGCCTGTAAACGCGGATCGCTGTGGATGCGTGAAAATGGCACCAGCACCAGGCTAATCACCGTGGTAAACAGCAGCTCCGGCGCCAGCGCCGGATTGATCTTGCCTTCCTGCTGCCAGCGACGCACCGTCCCCAGCATCACCTGAAAACGCTCCTCGCCGAAGCGGGCATCCATATGCTGGCGCAGAATCGGCATTTCGCCGATGATCTCCTGCATCCACAGCGGCGCGAACCAGGCGTTTTTCTCCGCCATATGCGCCAGCGTCTCGACCATCATCGTCAGCGCCAGTACCGGGTCCTGTGGATGATCGACAAAGATGCGGCTGATGTGATTGCGCAGCGGCATAAAGCGCTCCTCAATCAGCTGAGTCACCAGCGCATCCCGCGAGCTGAAGTAGTAATGCAGCATCGCCGGCGTCACCCCGGCCTCTTTGGCGATGGCGTTCAACGATACGCGGCCCGCCCCGTCGCGGGCAAACAGCGTCAGGGCGATGTCCATCAACTGTTCGCGGTTGGCGGTACCCGGTTTTTTACCGCGCGGCCGACCCGGGCGGCGGGGAGCATCCTGATCCTTTTGTGCTGTCATGATATGGCGATCTCTTGACCCGACTCATTCTTTCACTAAATATTAATTATGCATTTAATTAATTTCAAGCGAGCGTTGTAATGACTACTCAAGTCGCAAACCCACCGGTGCAGTCGATACGCCTGCTGTTCAGCGCATTGCTGCTGGTGATGTTGCTTTCAGCGCTGGATCAGACCATTGTCTCCACCGCGCTGCCGACGATTGTCGGCGAACTGGGCGGGCTGGACAAGCTTTCCTGGGTGGTCACCGCCTATATCCTCAGCTCCACCATCGCGGTGCCGCTGTACGGTAAATTTGGCGATCTGTTCGGCCGCAAAATCGTGCTGCAGGTGGCGATTGGGCTGTTTCTCGTCGGCTCCGCGCTCTGCGGGCTGGCGCAGAATATGACCCAACTGGTGCTGATGCGCGGCCTGCAGGGGCTCGGCGGCGGCGGCCTGATGGTGATCAGCATGGCGGCGGTCGCCGACGTCATCCCGCCCGCCAACCGCGGCCGCTATCAGGGGCTGTTCGGCGGCGTTTTCGGCCTGGCGACGGTGATCGGCCCGCTGATCGGCGGTTTTCTGGTGCAGCACGCCTCCTGGCGCTGGATCTTCTATATCAACCTGCCGCTCGGCCTGTTCGCGCTGCTGGTGATCGGCGCGGTATTCCACAGCAGCAATAAACGCAGCCAGCATCAGATTGACTGGCTGGGGGCGATTTATCTCAGCATGGCGCTGCTGTGCATCATCCTGTTTACCTCGGAAGGGGGCAGCGTCCATGCGTGGAATGACCCGCAGCTGTGGTGCATTCTGGCCTTCGGCATCGTGGGGTTCATCGGCTTTATTTACGAAGAACGGATGGCCGCCGAGCCGATTATTCCGCTGGCGCTGTTCCGCAACCGCAGCTTCCTGCTGTGCAGCCTGATCGGCTTCGTCATCGGCATGTCGCTGTTCGGGTCAGTCACCTTCCTGCCGCTCTATCTGCAGGTGGTGAAGGAGGCGACGCCCACCGAAGCCGGGCTGCAGCTGATCCCTCTGATGGGCGGCCTGCTGCTGACCTCGATTATCAGCGGGCGGATTATCAGCCGTACCGGTAAATATCGCCTGTTTCCGATCCTCGGCACCCTGCTCGGCGTGACCGGCATGGTACTGCTGACCCGCATTACCATTCACTCGCCGCTGTGGCAGCTGTACCTGTTTACCGGCGTGCTGGGAGCGGGTCTGGGGCTGGTGATGCAGGTGCTGGTCCTGGCGGTGCAGAATGCGATGCCGGCGCAGATGTACGGCGTCGCCACCTCCGGCGTGACCCTGTTCCGCTCGATTGGCGGCTCCATCGGCGTGGCGCTGTTTGGCGCGGTGTTCACGCACGTGCTGCAGAGCAACCTGCAACAACTGCTGCCGGAAGGCGCGGTGCTGCCGCCGGGAATGAATCCGGTGGCGGTCCAGCACCTGCCCGCGGATATCCGCCTCGACTACCTCGACGCCTTCGGCGCGGCGATCCACGCGGCGTTTCTGATGGCGGCCGGCATTATGGCGGTGGCGTTTGTCCTCTCATGGCTGTTAAAGGAGGCGCCGCTGAAGACCGCGACGCATTAAGCGGCCCCGGCGATGCGCAGCAGTGCCTGACGCAGCGCCGGTGCGGCAAAATCGATAAATTTGCGCAGCTTAAGCGGCGCCAGATCCCGAGCGGTATACAGCAAATGGACCGGCGCCGGATCCGGCTCGACGTTTTCCAGCAGCAGACGGAGCTCCCCGTGGCGCAGGCCATCCAGCGCCTGATAATGCAGTAAGCGGGCCACCCCCACCCCCAGCCGCGCGGCATCGGCGGCGCTCTCCGGCGTGGTGACGGATAGCACCGGCGGCAGGTTAATCAGCTGGTCCTCGCGCTCAGCGGCGCGAAAGCGCCAGCCGCGATAGGGCATCGGCGATTCAATGCGGATGATCGGCAGCGCCGCCAGATCGCGCGGCCGCTGCGGCTCGCCGTATTTCGCCAGCAGCGCCGGATGGGCGCAGGCCACAATCCGCATGGTGCCGAGGCGGGTGGCCACCATGCTGCTGTCCGCCAGGTCGCCAATCCGCACCGCCAGATCGACATGGTCGCTCACCAGGTCGGCATTGCGATCGCTGAGCAGCAAACGGACGCGAATTAGCGGGTAGCGGGCGATAAATTCACTGATTACCGGAAGAACGTGCTGGCGTCCAAACATCGTTGGCGCGGAGATCACCAGCTCGCCTTTTGGCTCCTGATATTCGCCCGTCGCCTGGCGTTCGGCGTTTTCCACCTCCTCAAGGATCCGCCGCGCGGCGGCAACATAATCGACCCCGGCGTCGGTGAGCGTCAGTTTGCGGGTGGTTCGCGCCAGCAGGCGTACGCCCAGCGCGCTCTCCAGTTCGCCAATATGGCGGCTGACGGTGGTCAACGGCATATTCAGCGCCCGCGCTGCCGCCGACATGCTCCCCAGCTCGGTCACTTTCACCAGCAGCGCCATCGCGCTTAATCGATCCATTATTCTCCCGTTTTTCGGAAAGATGATTGCCACTTTACCCGTATTATCATTCTTTACAGTACAGTCCATGATGGCGCCAGACAACAGGAGGCGCTATGGCAGCAACCTTTCTCGATATCGCTATCACCCCGGACGTGATGGATGTGCAGCATGAAATGGGCAGCGACTCGCTGTGGCAAACGCCGCGCAGTCGCCGCCAGGCCGACCGCTTCGGCGACAGCGAAGCGGGGATGATCGCCACCCGCGACAGCTTTTATCTGGCGACGGTGTCGCAGAGCGGCTGGCCCTACATTCAGCATCGCGGCGGCCCGCCGGGGTTTCTGCATCTGCTGGATGACACCACCCTGGCGATGGCCGATTTCGGCGGTAACCGCCAGTACATTACTACCGGCAATCTGCGCGGCAGCGACCGGGCCTGCCTGTTTTTGATGGATTATCCGCGCCGTGCCAGGCTGAAAATCTACGCCACCGTCGAGGTCCTGGCGGCAGAGGACCACCCGCAGCTGCTGGCGCAGGTGGCGCCGGCCAACTATCGCGCCCGCATTGAACGTCTGTTTCTTTTTCATTTGCAGGCGTTTGACTGGAACTGCCCGCAGCACATTACGCCGCGCTACAGCGCGCAGCAGGTGGCGGAGTACAACCAGAACCTGCAGCAACGTATTCATGACCTGGAGCAGGAGAATCAGCGCCTGCAGCAGCAATTAGCCCGTAGAGGAGAGTAAGCATGACCGAACAACGTCCCCCGTTACCGCCGTTTACCCGCGACAGCGCTATCCAGAAGGTCCGCGCCGCGGAAGATGGCTGGAACAGCCGCGATGCGGAAAAAGTCGCCCTGGCCTACACCGTGGATAGCGAATGGCGCAACCGCAGCGAATTTGTCCACGGTCGGGGGCAAATTGTTGAGTTCCTGCAGCGAAAATGGCGCAAGGAGCAGCAATACCGGCTGATTAAGGAGCTGTGGGCATGGCAGGAGAATCGCATTGCCGTGCGCTTCGCCTATGAGTGGTGCGACGACAGCGGCAACTGGTTTCGCTCGTATGGCAATGAGAACTGGGAGTTTGATAAGCATGGACTGATGCAGACGCGCTACGCCTGCATCAACGATCTGCCAATTAGCGAAAGCGAGCGCCTGTTCCACTGGCCGCAGGGGCACCGCCCGGACGATCATCCGGGGCTCAGCGATCTGGGGCTGTAAAACCGGCGCTGCGCGACGGATTAATCGGCTTTCGGGAAGTCGACCACCGTGTCGTTAACCCGGTTCACCATGTTGGTGAACAGGATGGCGCTGATGGCGCTGATAATCTCAATCACCTGCTGGTCGCTAAAACCGGCGTTGCGCAGCGCGGCGACGTCGGCTTCCGGCAGCGTACCGGTGGTGGTCACCAGGGTCTGCGCGAATTTCACCAGCGCATCAAGCTGCGCCTCTTCCGCATACTCCCCGCGGCGCAGGGCATGGATCTGCTCGCTGCTGAAGCCGGCTTTTTTCGCCATCAGGGTGTGCGCGGCCAGGCAGTAGTCACAGCCGGTGGCTTCGCTGACCGACAGATTAATCGCCTCCAGCTGTTGGGCGCTGAGGCTGCCTTTATGGAGCATCGCATTGTGCGCCAGCGCCTGCTGCAGCGCCGCCGGCGAGTGGCCGCCGATGGTCAGGTAGGCGTTCGGCACTTTGCCCATCGCTTTTTTGATCCCGGCGAAAATATCGGCGGCCTTGCCGGTGGCGTCTTGTTCACGGATATCTGCTAAACGGCTCATGGTTAACTCCTGTTGTTATCGAGGGTGTGTTGGCAATGGGGTCATCTTAGGCGCTTGCCGCATGCTAGACTGGCGGTCTTCGTCTCACCTTTTTGTCTTATCGTCTCAGGAGAAGCATGGACAGTCTCAGTCATCTGCTGGCGCTGCTGGCGCCGCGCTGCGAAGTGAACCTGCACTGTCGCTTCGGCGGCCGCTGGCAGGCCGGGCACCAGCAAATGCGCAGCGGCGTGGTGCCCTGGCACGTGGTGCTGCGCGGCGAGGGGCGGCTCAACGTCGGCGGCCAGACCCATCACCTGCGCGCGGGAGATGTCGTCCTCCTGCCCCACGGTTCGCCGCACCTGATGGAGAGCCTGGTGGAGTGGGGCCAGGTGCTGCCGGTGGCGCACCGGTTTAACGGCACGGTGACGGAAATGCGCGCCGGCCCGGCGGAGGGGGCGCTGGAGATGCTGTGCGGCGAATTCTATTTTGGTCCGCACGTCAGCTGGCTGTTCAGTGAAGCATCGACGCTGATCCATCTCCATACCGATGCGCGTGAAGACTGCCCGGAGCTGGACGCGCTGCTTAATATACTGGTGCGCGAGAGCCTGGCGCAGCGTCCCGGCGGCAGCGCTATCGTGCGCAGCCTCGGCGATACGCTGCTGGTGCTCCTGCTGCGCATGCTGCTTGGCGAGCAACAGCCGCCCGGCGGGCTGCTGCGCCTGATGAGCGATGAACGCCTGATGCCGGCGGTGCTGGCGGTGATGGCGACCCCGGAGCAACCGTGGACGCTGGAGAGTATGGCCGCCCGCGCGTTTTTATCACGGGCCACCTTTGCCCGTCATTTTGCCCGCGTCTATCACCTGACGCCGCAGGCGTGGCTGTCGCAGTTGCGAATGGCGCTGGCCGCCCGGCTGCTGCGCCTGGAGCGTCAGACCAACCTCGAGGTCATTGCCGAACGCTGCGGCTTTCAGTCGCTGGCGTCCTTCTCGAAGCGCTTCAAAATGCGCTATGGCGTGACACCGGGCGAGTGGCGACGGGGCTAGCGCCTCGCGTTTCGCGAAGATGATTTTATTTCCAGTTGCGTGGTTTGCTGTTTATTACCCGACCCGAAAGTCGCTATAGTTTTGCACGAAAAAAAACAATGACATTCAGGACAGACAGGGTGAAGAGGATGAGATTACGTTTACGGGCCGCCGCCGCAGTGATGCTGGCGGGTCTGGCGCTGGTCGGCTGCGACCAAAAGGGTAATGAAGCGAAGCACATTAAGGTCGGTGTGATTAACGGCGCCGAGCAGGATGTGGCGGAAGTGGCGAAGAAGGTGGCCAAAGAGAAGTACGGTCTGGAGGTCGAGCTGGTGGGGTTCAGCGGCTCACTGCTGCCCAACGAGTCGACCAACGCCGGGGATCTGGACGCCAACGTCTTCCAGCATCGGCCTTTCCTTGAGCAGGACAACAAAGCGCATAATTATCATCTGGTGGCGGTCGGGAATACCTTCGTCTTCCCGATGGCCGGCTATTCGCGCAAGATCAAGTCAGTCGCCGAACTGAAAGACGGCGCGACGATCGCTATCCCCAACGATCCGACCAACCTCGGGCGGGCGCTACTGCTGCTGCAAAAAGAGAAGCTGATTACCCTCAAAGCCGGGACCGGCCTGCTGCCGACGGCGGTGGATATCACCGACAACCCGCATAACCTGAAGATCATGGAGCTGGAAGGGGCGCAACTGCCGCGCGTACTCGACGATCCCAAAGTCGACGTGGCTATCATCAGCACCACCTACCTGCAGCAAACCGGGCTGTCGCCGGTTCGTGACGGCATCTTTATCGAAGATAAAAACTCGCCCTACGTGAACATCATCGTGACCCGGGAAGACAATAAAGACGCGCAAAACGTGAAGGAGTTTATGCAGTCGTACCAGTCGCCGGAGGTGGCGAAGGCGGCAGAGACTATCTTCAACGGCGGCGCGGTGCCTGGCTGGTAAGCCAACACACAGGGAGAGGCGCGTATGGTACGCCAACGGCAGGCTGACCTGCTGCTGATTGCCGCGACGGTGATTGCCGCCTGCGGCTGGATATTTTCCCGCGAGGCGATCGCCGGCATGCCGGTGTTCGCGTTTCTTGGGCTGCGTTTTTTCTTCGCCGCGCTGCTTCTGCTGCCGTTCTGCCGCGGTTTTCGCCCGCAAAAGCAGCACTGGCCAAAACTCATCATCAGCGGACTCTGGTTTGCGCTCAACCTCTGCCTGTGGATCTATTCGGTCTCCACGACGGCGTCGCTCGGCGAAGGGGCGTTTATCATGAGCCTGTCGATGATGTTCGTCCCGCTGACCGCATGGGTGATGATGAAGGTGCGCCCGCCGCGCGCCTGGTGGGAGTGCCTGCCGATTGCGGTGGTTGGCCTGGGGCTGCTCAGTCTGCATATGCCGATAGCCTTCCACCCCAGCCAGGGCTGGTTTTTGCTGACGGCGCTGGTGCAGTCGATCTGGTTCTGTTACACCAGCCGCTGCGCGCGTGAAGTACCGCTGATCCCCCTGACCACCGTGCAGCTGGCGATCACCGGTATCGTCGGGTTGACCATCTCCGCTGCCGTTGAACGCTGGGACCAGCCGATGACCCTGCCGACTCTCGGCTGGCTGGTGGCCAGCATTGTCATCGCCACCAGCCTGCGCTTCGGTCTGCAGATGAAGGGGCAGAAGTACGCGGCGGTGGCCAGCGCGGCGATCATCATGGTGCTCGAACCGCTGCTGACGGTCATTGCCGCCGCGCTGTGGTACGGCGAACAGCTGTCGCTGCAGAAGATTATCGGCGGCGTGCTGATCCTCGTGGCCCAGCTGTGGTTCCGCTGGCGGATGCTTAAGCCGTAAGCGAGCCGCTTCGCCGCTGCGCCATCAGCTGCAGCAGCGGCACCAGCGACAGCCCGTCCGGCATCTCGCCGCGGGCGATCAGTTTGTTTATCTCGTCGAAGGTAAACCAGCCGGTCTCCATCACCTCATCCTGATCTGCATCCATCCCCACCCAGTGTAAACCGGTGGCCAGCCAGGTGATAAACAGCTGATCGCTGCTGCCGTAGGAGGGGTTAAAGCGAATGATCTCCTCAACGCGTTGCGCCTGCCAGCCGGTCTCTTCCCGCAGCTCGCGCAGCGCGGCGACCGCCGGGTCTTCCCCTTCATCGACGCCGCCAGAGGGGATCGCCCACACCACCTTATCGATCAGGTAGCGGTAGTGGCGAATCAGCAGCACTTTCTCATCCTGGATGGCCACAATCCCCACCGCCGGGCGCGGGTAATGAATGGAATAAAAGTCGCGGCGCTCGCCGGGGGCGACATCAATACCCACCTTACGCATGCTGAACCACGGCGTCTCGGCGATGACCTGCGGGTCGTGCATATCGGCGGCGGTCAGTTTCTTTTTCATCCTGCCACTCCTGTCAAAAATTGAGCCTTAAGAACAACATAGCCGGAGGCGGATGGCAACCGCCGCAGGTTGGCCCGATTTCATCGATCATTGCCCAAACGCCCCTGTTGAGCCAGGCGGGGACTCAGTACGATGTTCGTCAGATGACCCCAGAGGAACGCCAACATGAACATCACCCACATCCGTAATGCGACCCAGATTATTCACTACGCCGGGAAAAGATTTCTCATCGATCCGATGCTGGCGGACAAAGGCGCCTGGCCGGGTTTTCCGGGCACCGCGCGCAGCGAATTGCGCAATCCGCTGGTTGAGCTGCCGTTTTCCCGCGATAAAATTGTCGACGTTGATGCGGTGATCGTCACCCATACCCATGACGATCACTGGGACGCGGCGGCGATCGCCGCGATCCCGAAAACCCTGCCGGTGTTCGTCCAGCATGAGGCCGACGCCGCGCTGCTGCGCAGCCAGGGATTTCAGGATCTGCGCCTGCTGTCGGCAGACAGCGAATTTGCCGGCGTGCGTCTGCTGAAAACCACCTCCGGCCAACACGGCAGCGACCGCACCTACGCGGTGCCGGCGATGGCTGAACGCCTGGGCGAGGCCTGCGGCGTGGTGTTTCGCCATCCGCAGGAGAAGACGCTGTGGCTGGTGGGGGATACTATCTGGCGCGATGACATTGCAGCCGACCTGCTGAAGCTGCGCCCGGACGTGGTGGTCCTCAACGCCGGCTACGCCCACGTCATCGGCTTTGGCCCGATTATCATGGGCAAGGAAGATCTCCTGAACGTGCACTTCACCCTGCCGGAAGCAAAAATCATGGCTATCCACCTCGAGGCGGTCAACCACTGCCTGGTGAGTCGGGAAGAGATGCGCCAGTATGCGCTGGATAATCAGATTGCCGATGTGGTTTCTATCCCGCAGGATGGAGAAACCGTCGTTTATTAACATGCGTAAGGGGAAGGGACGATGAAACTCACCGACGTGGCGATTGTCGCTGTAGAGGGCTTTAGCCCGTTTCACTACGCCGTCCCCTGCATGCTGTTTGGCGATTCGGTTTCGGAAATCAAACGCTTTAATCTGCACATTTGCGCCGAGCGGCCGGGGCTGCTGCGCGCCCGCGATGGTTTTGCGCTGTACGCCACCGGCGATTATGCCGCGCTGGAACAGGCGGATATCGTGGTGGTGCCTTACTGGGGCGAGGTCGATCGACGTCCGCCGCAGGCGCTGCTTGATAGCCTGGTGCGGGCCCGGGATAACGGCGCGGAGATTGTCGGCCTGTGTCTCGGCGCGTTTGTCCTCGGCTACGCCGGGCTGCTGGATGGCAGGCGAGCGGCGACTCACTGGGAGTTCGAGCAGGATTTCCAGCGCCGGTTTCCGCAGGTGCAGCTGGATATCAACGCCCTGTACGTCGACGACCAGCGGATCATTACTTCGGCGGGCACCGCGGCGGCGCTGGACTGTTGCCTCTACATCATCCGCCAGCGTTTCGGCAGCCTCGCGGCCAACCAGATCGCCCGGCGGATGATTGTTTCGCCGCACCGCGAGGGCGGCCAGGCGCAGTTTATCGCCCAGCCGGTGCCGAAAAACACCCGCGATGCGCGAATCAACTGCCTGCTGGATTATCTGCAGCAGCATATTGCCGAGCCGCACAGTCTCGATTCGCTGGCCCGGGTGGTGGCGATGAGCCGCCGTACCCTGACCCGCCACTTCGCCCGGGCAACCGGGATGAGCATTACCGACTGGCTGACCGCCGAACGTCTGCGCCGCAGCCAGACTCTGCTTGAGGCGGGCGATCTGCCGGTCGAGCAGGTGGCGGAGGCGGTGGGCTATCTTTCAGCGGTCACCTGGCGCCAGCAGTTTAAAGCGCGCTTTGGCGTCAGCCCGACGGAATGGCGGCGTACCTTTCGTCGCGGCGCTTAGCCGGCGAGGGTCGCACTGTCGATCACGAAGCGGTATTTCACGTCACCCTTGACCATTCTTTCCCAGGCTTCGTTGATCTCATCGCCGCGGATCAATTCGATATCGGCGACGATGCCGTGTTCGGCGCAGAAGTCGAGCATCTCCTGAGTTTCCGGAATACCGCCGATCATCGAGCCGGCAATTGACCGGCGGCGGAAGATCAGATTGAACACTTCCGGCGACGGATGCGGCGTGGCCGGGGCGCCAACCAGCGTCATGGTACCATCGCGTTTCAGCAGCGTGGTGAAGGCATCGAGATTGTGCGGCGCCGCCACGGTGTTGAGGATGAAGTCGAAGCTTTTGACGTGGGCCGCCATTTCGTCGTCGTTGCGCGACACCACCACGTCATCGGCGCCCAGCGCTCTGGCCGCATTACGCTTGGATTCGGAGGTGGTAAAGGCCACCACGTGGGCCCCCATGGCATGGGCCAACTTGATCCCCATATGCCCCAGGCCGCCGATGCCGACCACGCCGACTTTTTTACCCGGCCCGACGTGCCAGTGGCGCAGCGGCGAGTATGTCGTGATCCCAGCGCACAGCAGCGGCGCGACGGCGGCCAGCTGCGCTTCGGGATGGGTTATCCGCAGCACGTAGCGTTCATTGACCACTATCTGCTGTGAATAACCGCCAAGCGTGTGTCCCGGCGCGTCCTGGGTCGGCCCGTTATAGGTCAGCACCATGTGGTCGCAGTAGTTTTCCAGCCCCTCAGCGCACTCTTCGCACTGTTGACAGCTATCGACCATACAGCCGACGCCCACCAGATCGCCGACGGCGTAGCGCGAGACGGCGTTGCCGACCGCGGTCACCCGACCCACAATTTCATGCCCCGGCACGCAGGGATACAGCGTTCCCGCCCATTCCGATCGCGCCTGGTGGAGATCGGAGTGGCAGACGCCGCAGTAAGCGATGGCGATCTGTACATCCTGCGGCCCCGGGTCGCGGCGGGTGATGGCCATTGATTCCAGCGGCTGGCTGGCGGAGTAGGTACCAATAGCGTTGATCAGCATAGCGAAACCTCTTCTTGATGAATGGACTCAATAGAACGGGAGGGGAATGCGGGTGGTCAGTGGCATCGATAAGCGTAGCCTGGACTGGCCGAGATGCGAGGGGGAAAGCGGTAGAGAAACCCTCAGGCGCGGCCTTAACCAGCGCAGTAAATAATAAGATGGCCTTATCTTTATCGCCGCTAAGCCTTATAGGTATTTACGGCATATAGTATTATTTATTCCTGTAGAATAGAGATAAATAGTTATTGCAGATAATGATGCTTACACTCTTTTTATCCCCGTAACGTCTTGTCTTTTATTCGTTATTTCACCTGTTGATACTATGATTCTCAATGAATCACTTTTTCAACCTGACCTGATGGCATAAAAACCATGTCGATACCTGCAGCCAGCCCCTCTACCGACCAGGCGTTAACGTCCTTTTACTACGGAAGACAGACAAAGCCGTTATTGGCGGTGAAATCCCTGTTATCTGCGTTCCTGCCCGTCAGCTCACCCTTTGCGCTGCCGCGATCGACCTATTATCGTTTTCCGCCGACCCGGGAAGAATCTGGAATAATTTTAATCGAAGAGGGGATTGCCTCCGTTTGCCATGCGGAGAAGAGCATGGTTGTATCAACGATATTTGCCCCTTCGCTATTGGGATTAATCGATGGTTACGGCGCGTTTAATGGTATCCCGGAAAAAAGCCACTGTTCCGTATTTGCTGAGACGGATTTGCGCGGACGCTGGATAGGACACCAGGTGGCGGTCGAGATCCTCAATGAGAAAAACCTGTGGCAGGAGATGGCTCATATTCTGGCGCAGCGACTGATGGTGTTGAGGATGCGTTCGCAGGAGATGGTGGGGGTGGATTCTTATCCGATGGTGCGAACCCTGCTAACAGAGTTGGCGGACTACCCGGAGGAATATCGTCGCCAAATTAACGCGTTAAGCTTTATACAGCGCCGCACCAACCTGTCGCGCAGCCGTGTTATGTCGATTCTGGCAGAGCTGCGCAAAGGTGGTTACATTACGGTCCATCGCGGGGTGCTGGAAAAGATAACCCGCACGCTTCCCGCCCACTTTTAAACCCGCGCGGCGGAGGGGCGTGATTTTCCCACCCCTCGTCAGCCGGTGGGCTAAGGCTCAACCGGCGTCAGAAAGTCCAGCCGCAGCGGCTCAGCCAGCAGAGACTCCATCTGCGCCATAAACGCCTGAAAATAGGGCATCGCGACATGGGCATCGAGGGCGTCCTGTCCCTGCCACGCCTCGCGCATATAGAAGGTCTCCGGCGCGTCGCGCAGCTGAAACAGGGCATAGTCGAGGTTGCCCGGCTCCTGTCTCGTCGGCAGGAGCAGCGCCTGCAGGGCCTGACGCAGGGCGTCCGTTTGGCCCGGTTTCGCCTTGAGCACGGCGATAAGCGATATCATCTTAAAACCCCTCCAGCACGATCTTGCCGACGGCGCGTCCGGTTTCCAGCTGGCGATGCGCTTTCTGCAGATTGGCGGCGGTGATGGCGCCGTAGTGTTCGCCAAGGGTGGTTTTGATAGTGTGGTTGTCGATCAGCGCCGCCACGCGGGTGAGCAGCTGATGCTGGGCGATCATATCATCCGTCTCAAACATTGAACGGGTGAACATAAATTCCCAGTGCAGGGACAGGCTTTTCGCTTTCAGCGGCACCACGTCCAGGGTCTCCGGGTCATCAATCAGCGCCAGCTTGCCCTGCGGGGCGAGGGCGTCGATCAGCGCGTTGAAGTGCTGCTCGGTATTGGTCAGGCTGGCGACATGGGTTACCGACGTGATACCAATGCGCGCCAGCTCGTCGGCGAGCGGCTTGCTGTGATCGATCACATGGTGCGCGCCCGCCTCGCGGACCCACTGCTGGCTCTCGGGACGCGAGGCGGTGCCGATCACCGTCATGGCGGTCAGTTTACTGGCCAGCTGGGTCAGGATAGACCCCACGCCGCCCGCCGCGCCGACGATTAGCAGCGTGTCGCCCGCATTGCCGCCTTCCTCAACGCCGAGACGGTGAAACAGCAGCTCCCAGGCGGTGATCGCCGTCAGCGGCAGCGCGGCGGCGGAGGCATTATCGAGGGTGCGCGGTTTGTGCGCCACCAGGCGCTCATCCACCAGCTGATATTCACTGTTGCTGCCGGCCCGGCCCAGCGCGCCGGCGTACCAGACCTCGTCCCCGGGCGCGAACAGCGTCACTTCCTCACCGACGGACTGCACCACGCCAACGGCGTCCCAGCCCAGCACCCGCGGCGTGTCGCCCTGAAAGCCGGCGCGCACTTTGGTGTCTAGCGGATTGACCGAGATAGCCTTCACAGCGACCAGCAGATCACGCCCGTGGGCGGTGGGGATCGGCAGGTCGATCTCGGTTAAAGAAGGGATGTTGTTGCCGTCAGCGGCGGCTTGAGTAATGGCGATAGCTTTCATAACTGCTCCGGTCTGTGATTCGGGTGAATGAAAAGATGGAGCCATCGTAGACCGCTGCCGGGAGGGGAAAAACGGGCTAACGGCAATAACAGTTATATGCAGAAAGTGAAAATCAGCCCACCTGATAGAAGTCGAGCATCACCCCATCCTGGGTCCGGCCACCGGCGCAGATAAACAGCGAGGTGGTTAGCCAGCTGAGCGCGGGAGCATCCACCTCAAAGGTGGGCACGGTGCGAAAATAGATGGCTTCTGGCGGAATATCGCTAAAAAAGCGCATATCGTCGGCGAAAAGCTGGTCATGATACTGGGCCGGCACCCGGCGGATGCCATTGTTTTCCACATAGACTGTGCCTTCCGCCACCTGCAGGGCATAGCGGGCGGACAGCCTGCAGGTGCCGTCGGGTTCGATTATCTGGCTGTCGACGCCGCCGGGTAATACGTGGCCGCGAAGTTGACCCGAGACGCTGCCGCCGACAATCGGGATCAGCTGGCGCTTACCGGTCTGCGGGCTGCGGGAGACGATTATCGGTTTATCAACCTGGATGGTAATGGAAAAACAGTGTCTGAGTTCGGGGGTCATTATGGCTCTCCTGTTTCGGTTGGTAACGGCACGCGGCCACCGCGCCAGTGTAACGGGTTTGCGAGAGACAAAATAACGCAGGGTTTGGATAAAAATGATTGGCTGGGATGATGAGTTTGGGGGGCTCAGGTTGGTAGGGAGTGGCTGTGGGGGAGCAGGGGCAAACTGGCGGAGATCACAGGAGTGATATTGTGTTTTTATCTTGTTGTTTTTATTTTATTTTATAAATATATAATTATTTTTTATACATATACTTATACGCATTTTCTTGACTGACAAGCTATCTTATAGATAAAGCGCCAGTGACCGTTCTTATCAAAAAACTTTTTTTTAGAAAAACTGTTCACACTGTTCACTACACATTTTTATCTTTATTATTCATATGTTTACGTGGTGAATGGTTGGTGAACAGTGAACACTTTACTGTTCACCACCACAGGTTATAGGTACAAGCGCTATAGTCTGTTTTGAGCGAAAAGCGGAAGCGGAATGTATGCTTAAAATCGAGTAGTTTTGAGCTGTATTACGGTACTGAAGTTCGTTGAAGCAAGCAGAACGATGAAAAACACCTGTATGTGATCACTGCTAAAAAGCCCTCCGCTATAGAGGGCATTAAACTAATATAGGTTGTTTGGTCTCAACAAATAAGGTTATTCAAAGAAGGAGAATTTGATCCTCTTTCATATCTGGCGCAGTCACATTCTGTATAGGCTCTCCAATCATATTGAAATCAGCTAAGTTTGGTGGTGGGATCACGGTGAAGGCTTGCTGTCCTCGATGTTCACATCTATCGCGCAGAAGCATCAAAATGCGCCCCAAAACGTTCATTCCGGAATATGTATGGTTACCAATACTTTTAGCCCCCCAAAACTGATCTTTTTCAGAATACTCAACGATTGGTTTATCACCGGTAGAAAGAAGAAGAGTTGAGAATTTTTCCCAATTTTGACAAAGTTTAACGCAAACCGCCCACTTCATAATTGCCACTCGTTCTTGATCCCAGCATGTGCGGGTTAATGAATGGTATTTTCTTGAGATCCTTTTTCCATACATAGGATTATTTTGAGAAAGGATTTCTTTCTGTACTTCTGGGTATGCAGTAAACCTCATAGCTTGATATAGGGTTTCACTCGACTGAATTTTTATATCATTAACAACAATAGGGTAACCTCGGGCCATATTAGACAACCCGCCCCATTTCTCTGTGGTTTTCCTGAAAACTACAGAGTTATTGTAATTATATTCTCTCAAATCAGACATTTTAGTATGTTTTTCTCATCATCAATGGATACCATTTGCTTAACGGATTCCAATCTTCCATATTTGGATTGCCCCACCAAAAAACAAGAGGGGTGTTGTTAGGACAGTTTCTGTAGGTAAATATGGTGCCACCAAAACCGAGGCCTCTATATGTTTTATAACCTAGTGGTTTCATTGAGGCTGCAGGATTATTACAGAGTGATATTATATAAAATCCTTTTTCACATAAAATCTTTTCAAATCTGTCTCTGTCATTTCCATTTTCGAAAACATAACTCGCAGCGAACCCTGTGCGTCCAGGTGCCTGGCCTTGAGGTGCAGTACTTATAAACCTTATTGGATCGAGATTATTTGGAATGTTAACATTTTCTTCTTTAGGCCAGAATACATCAGACTGATTCCTCATTATGAATTTGTTTTCATATATTTTTCCGAAGCAAACAAGGGATAGACTGATACTCTTTCCTGATATATTTATTGTTTGGATAAGATTTTTTTCTATATTATACAGGGCCGAAGTATGGGTGTACAGAGATGCAATAAGCAATGAACATTGATGTGGCGCGGAATGAATTATCCACTCTTCGAGATCTCGACAAACTCTATCACCAGTGAAAACAACATCATCCTGATAAACGAACCTATTCTTTGTATAATTATTGATATTAATTGGGAAGTTGTGAGTATTTAAACAGCTATTATTAAGTATTTCCAACATGTCACTTTGGCTTTTACCGTCAAGTTGCACATCTAAGAAAGAAGTATCATGCAATGTTTTACTTGCCGTATCCTTTATGGCATTATCTAAAAGTATTTCAAAATTATCTTTGGTAAAATACTGCTTTTTCAAAAGAAGATCAGTTTGTTTTAAAACAAATAAGCGGTCATCTTCATCAAATTGGGATACCCACTTTAACACATGATCCTTATCATTTTCATCACAAAAGTCGTTGTTTACATAATCTTTAATGGTATGAGCAATAGACTCAGCCAGAGTATCCATTAGTTGTATTATCTCTTTAGTAATAGGCATTTTATCTTCCTGCTATAAGTTGCTCTCAAACTCTAGATTGTAAGCACTGGCGCCGTCACTGAAGGCTTGCAGTCACTGGACATACTCTGTCCAACACTGATGAGTAGTATCATATGCCCCCCTACGGGGTTTGTCGAATATGGACCGTTAATATTTAAGACTTAGCTAGATATAATTTTATTTTTGTTCAATGTGTTAGATGGATAGGCCTACTAGCTACTCCAGCGAGTAAGCTCCGATTGCCAGACGACAATTTTACAGTAGTCATAGTTCGGTTTTTGCAAAAACCAGGATACTTGGTTTCTATAGCCTATAATTTTTTCACGGAGCGCATCATTGCAGGTAGCTTAAAACAATTGAACTTCTTCGCCTTTATTAGCATAGGCTGAAAATAGCAATATCCGCTTTTGGCACTGAGCAGCCTGATCACGTTTAAGGGTAAAAAGTTTTTTCTGGAAAAACTGTTCACACTGTTCACTCGGTTTTTTTATTGTTTATTTTCATAATGTTATCTGGTGAATACTCGATGAACAGTGAACACTTTACTGTTCACTCGGGTCGGTGTGCAGGTAAAAAAAGACCGGCAATGCCGGTCCGGGTAGTTTATTTCGCCGCGGGTTCATCGCACTTCGGCAGCCAGTCGGCGTTGCTTTCCTCCCTGAGGGCGAGATTGGTCTGCATGCCCTGATTTGTGCGGCGCTTCTCATAATTCAGACCGTACTCTTTCAGCATGGCTGAGAGCCCCTTGCCGAACATGGTCAGGCTGAGCGCATTCCTGTAACCGTGGGCTTCCATGTACACCAGATAGGCGTGATACAGATACAGGCGCGGCTGGCGCGGGATAATGTTGGCGTTCCCCATATACATCCCGTCCGGCTCCGGCAGCGCTTCCAGATAGCCGCAAAAATCAAACGTCGGGTCAGCGTCGCGCTTGATACTGAGTGCCTCGTCGGAGTTCTGCTGTGACTGGAGCAGGGCGCGGGCACTCATCGGGTCGCTGAACTGCTGCATCAACTGGCGCACGATGACGGCCAGCTCGCGGGCGATTTTATCCCTGAGCTGCGGGTCGCGCTCCTCCGGGGCTATCTGCTCCGGGAAGTGGATAATCACCCGGCGACGTGACACGCCGCCGCTGCGGTCGGTGAAGCGCATCGGATTGTTGTTCACGGCCAGAATCACCGCCGGAATATGCGTCGAGTACGGGTTCTGGTATTTCGGGTCAACGGAGACCGCATCGCCACCGGTAATGACCTTGAGTCCGGCACCGTCACCGCTCCATTTCTCCTGGTCTGGCAGACGAATGAGCGAGAAGCCTGTCAGGGAGGCGCGCTTGCGGGGGTCTTTCAGCGTGTTGATGTCCGCTGACGTGGCGTTATCCCTAAGCTCATTTCTCAAAGGGCCTATGGTTGCACAAGGTTGTACCATGGTATTCAAAACTTTTTAAACCAAGAATGACAATTTCATTATTAGGCCGGAATAGTTACTAATTTTAGTATAGGTTGCGATTGTTTAAAGCATTCTTTATTATGATGCAGATTTTATTATTACTAACGGGGTGCAAAAAACACGTATGGAAAAAAATGTTGGTAACCACAATAAAAATTCTGATGTACTTATACTTAAAGGTATGTTGAACAATTTAAAAGATGGTTTAAATAATTTTGAATTATTGCTTAAATTGCAGTTTAAAATATTGGCGTGCGTGATGAGATGTGAGCGAAAAATTAAGTCTCTTAAAAAGGATAATGCTAACTTAAGGTCGGCATTAAAAAAATCAAGACTTCCAAAAGAAAAATCCCTGGCAGTAAAAGAAAAAATTAAATACAATTCTGAAGTAATTGCTGCAGAAAAATTCAAGATATATACGTATAAAATGTTTGGCGATGCTGTTGCATTTTTATACATCGATAAATATACAATTAAACAGTTATACTACAATGTACATAATTACAATATTAAAGAAACATCGGGGGATTTGAGCGGTAAGTCTGGATTGCGAGAGGAATGGGAATGCGTAAAACTTGCATGTGATAATAAAGTTCCAGCTCTGTTGCATGATATTACAATGAGTATAAGGCATGGAGATGTATCACTTTTAGGTAAAGATGAACCATTTATTATTGAGATGAAATCAAGCTCAAATACAAATAAGAGAGTTGAGCGGCAAAAATCTAACCTTGAAAAATTAGGAAGTTTCATAGCAAAAGACGAAGCCGAAAATTTTCGAGGGATTCCATTGTTAATCAGGAAAAATTTGTTAACTGAAGAGGAATCATATTCTCAGATTTTAAATGAGTGTCTTAATGATTGTCGCAGCAAAGGAATGGCTTTGGTAGAAGCTGAAAAAGGATTTTACATCTGCGCAGTTAGAGAAGGGAATATGGCTTCTATGCTAGAAAATATAGATTTTGATGAAAAAAAAGAAGTTTTTCCTGTATTTCTCAATCAATATAAAAATAATGGGGAGTGGCTACCATTAACACCATTTACTCTATTAATTAACGATCCCTACGATCTCCATGATTTTATCGAAGGGGAATTAACAATAGCTTGTTTTTTAATGCTCGATGAATACAAAAAAATTGCTATAGAACTAGGCTATGAATTAGTTTTTGTTTCTAATGATGAATATAGTATCTTGTTAAAAAGAATTGGTGAAGATATTATATTTGGTGTTTCCTGGCAAATGTTGTTAAGAGTTCCATTAGAGATGATGTCAATGTCATGGTTGATAAAAGAAAGTATTAATGTATATAGTAACTCACTAGGAAATAGCACCCATAAAGATGAATTAAATCAGGGGCAGGGGAATACTAAAAATTCATTATTCGAAAAATACAAGAATTTATTTTCTCACTAATTAAGCATTGTAATGATATTTGATTTTTTCTACAGGCTTGGACGAAATCATATAGCTCCAAGCCTGTTGTATCGGTATCAAAAAGAAAGTGATATTATTGTTTATCTAATATATTTTTTTACTTCCATATTATCTTCATCGTCAAAAGAGTACTCAACTATCATACGGCTATTTTTACCTGACTTAATATCTTGAAGCCAAGCTGAGGCAACCCTAGGGTCTAAATGCTGTTTTTTACTCGGTTCATTATTTTTTAGCTTATCAAGCCTTATTGCTCTTTGAAGAGTTTTATCGATGTAGTCTTCCAAATCAATGGACAAGTTCCTTTTGGGATATAAATATTGGTATTCATCACACAATAGTACTCCTGGTAATTTAATTTCGCGTAGGTCGAAAGAATACCAACTATAGTTTTTAGACTCATTAGCTAATTCTGAAACTAGATGAGCCCCATTTTGTTGCAAGAGAGATATTTTGTGATCGATGCTAATGTCGGATATTTCTCTTAAAGACTCAAAATGCATGTTTTCGTAGATAGTATTTAATAAAATACTCTCCATGTAAGAGTAAAAATCAGTACCATCGATGATAATATTAGTTTCATTGTAGACTGCAAGAGACATAAGATATATGAAGAAAACTGCGGGAGTACTATTACCTCTGTTTATATCAAGTCTAAGGGAGTTGACATAATCAGGCGGAGAGTTTGAGAAAATTTCTCTTATTAACCAGTCTGGAATAGTGATTCTTGTTAGAATGTCAGCGTTCAAACTTGAACGACATAAAAAAATACACATCTTTAATTTTAATTTTATTGAAAATGATGGGAATAACTGATCGATGAAAGATAAAACACATGTATACTCTACTAAGTCTGTTTGTTGCAACTTTTCTTTTATTTCATTTTCAAGCATTTTTAATTTAAAAAAATCATTCCTTTTTTCTAATATTTCCCAATGAAATAATTGCTCTTGAGCGTACGCATGCCCCTCTAAAATAGCTAGCATGCTTAAAGGAATGTTTAGGATTTCTTGATAATTATTGACATACCCAAAGAAATGGACTCTGATATACACACCCATATCGTCATCATATTGTAATGATGCTTTAATATTTTTATAATTTAATTTATTAGTACTGTTGTTTTTGAAGTGATAATGTAAAATAATCTCAGTATCATCAACTAATAAATTATCAAAAGCCTCCTTTGTTTCATATTTAAAATAGTTATATAGTCGACCTGAATAATTTAACCCCCAGTGAGTTGTAGAACAATCAAGTAAATGGATTGTTTCATGGAGATATGTTTTATAAAATTCAATTTCGCTATCATTAAAATCATATATGCTTTTATTGTCTATGATATTTTGTGCTTGCGGTAAACTTATGTTTAATTCATCGTTTGAAATCTCAATTAAATGTGATGAAAAATCATAAGAACCCAATGTTTTGCTGTTAAATATACACCCGCTCATAGCAAATCCCCTAAAAGATAATCAGAGTACCATTGAATCATCGTTTTCCTTTGAGAAAAATATTGTGCGTGATTATAGGTTCCTCGGATATTGTTCTTATCAACATGTGCTAATTGCATTTCAATCCAGGTACTATCAAATCCCTGTTCATGTAGGATTGTTGACATTGTATGTCTAAAACCGTGACCTGTAGCACGTCCTTTGTAACCAAGTAACTCAATCACTTGTGAAACACTTTCTTTTGAAATTGGTTTGCTACGATTGTTCCTGCCAATAAAAATATAGGGATAATGGCCGGTGATGGGTTTTAGCTGTTTAAAGAGGTCTACCACCTAAGTAGACAAAGGTACAATATGTGGTCTGCGCATTTTCATACGTTCCGCTGGTATCTCCCATATACCTTTTTGGAGGTCTACTTCTTCCCACGTAGCAAAGCGCATCTCCTGCGTTCTTACACCAGTCAGCATGACCATCTTCGTAGCATTTTTAGTGATGATGCTACCGGTATAAGCTTCGAGATCCCGAATAAAATGAGGCAATTCTTCGGCAGATAGAAATGGATGATGTTTTTGCTTAGGAACGGCCAGAGCGATGGCTAAATCAGGCGCAGGATTGTATTCAGCGCGGCCAGTTATGATTGCGTAGCGATAAACCTCACCGCACCTCTGACGTACCTTACGTGTTTTCTCTAGTGCCCCACGCTTCTCTATTCGTCGCAACACTTCAAGAAGTTCTAAGGGTTTGATTTCACTAATAGGACGTTTACCAATGAACGGGAAAACATCTTGCTCAAATGTTTTAATAATTTCTTCGCGGTAGGCAAGTGTCCAGCGATCGGCTTTATTTGAGTGCCACTCACGACATATAGCCTCGAATGAGTTTTCTGTTGAGAGCTGCTGTGCCAGCTTTTGGGCTTTACGTTCTTCCACTGGATCTATGCCGTTTGCAACCTGCTTCCGAGCTGTATCGCGTTTCTCACGTGCTTCAGCTAGGCTCACAAGGTCGTAGCTACCAAATGACATTAACCGCGCTTTTCCGGCAAAGCGGAAACGGAAACGCCAGCCCTTCGAGCCATCGGGATTGATAAGCAATGACAGGCCCTGCCCGTCGTTCAATGTGTATGGCTTGTCTTGGGGCTTTGCTCGTTTGATTTGTATATCTGTAAGTGCCATGTGTATAAGCCAAAATGTGTATAAAAAATCTATACACATCACTATACATATTTTTCATGGATTCAGGGAGATCTTGTCGGACGGTTACGGATGAGTGATTTACTATATGCTTTGAAAATAAAGGATTTTTAGACTTTCTCGGATGGTGACGGAAGAATTTTGGCGGAAGATCACAGGAGTTGAACCTGCCCGGGACCGCTGGCGGCCCCAACTGGATTTGAAGTCCAGCCACCTCACCGGAGATGACGATCTTCCGCGCCTCGATTGCTACATGGAGGCGGGGCGCATTATAGCTACTTTCAGCCGTTTACCACATACCTAAACGCACTTTTTTACTGTTAAAACTGGACTTTACAGAACAGTCCTGGACAAATCCTCACAAAATCCGTGAGTTACACTTTTTCACTCCCTGATTCCCTACCGCGATCACAGAAAACAAGAAACGTAATCTGATAACGAGATATCGCAATTCATCTTAGTGCGGCAAAGGTTTACAAAAACCGTAACCGGTACCAACCCTCGGTGCCGCTAAGGGAATAGTGCGCATATGAAAGATCACATTTTGTCCGTCAAAGAGAAAATTGGTTATGGCATGGGTGATGCCGCCAGCCACATTATTTTTGATAACGTCATGTTGTACATGATGTTTTTTTACACCGATATTTTTGGTATCCCCGCCGGCTTTGTCGGCACCATGTTCCTGCTGGCGCGCGCGCTGGACGCGATTTCCGACCCGTGTATGGGTCTGCTTGCCGACCGTACCCGCAGCCGCTGGGGTAAGTTCCGCCCATGGATCCTCTTCGGCGCTATCCCGTTCGGCCTCGTCTGCGTGCTGGCCTACAGCTCGCCGGATTTAAGCCACAACGGCAAGCTGATCTACGCCGCCGTGACCTACACGCTGCTGACCCTGCTCTACACCGTGGTGAATATCCCTTACTGCGCGCTGGGCGGCGTGATCACCGACAACCCGACGCAGCGCATTTCGCTGCAGTCCTGGCGCTTCGTGCTGGCGACGGCGGGGGGCATGCTCTCCACCGTGCTGATGATGCCGCTGGTCAACTTTATCGGCGGCGAAGACAAAGCGCTCGGCTTCCAGGGGGGCATCGCGGTGCTGTCGGTGATTGCCTTCCTGATGCTGGCCTTCTGCTTCTTTACCACCAAAGAGCGTGTCGAAGCGCCGCCGAGCAGTACCTCGATGCGTGAAGACCTGCGCGATATCTGGCGCAATGACCAGTGGCGGGTGGTCGGCGTGCTCACCATCCTCAATATCCTCGCGGTCTGCGTTCGCGGCGGCGCGATGATGTATTACACCACCTGGATCATGGGCTCGGCGGCGCTGTTCACCGCCTTCCTCACGACCTACTGCGTCGGCAACCTGATTGGCTCGGCGCTGGCGAAACCGCTGACCGACTGGAAATGCAAAGTCAGCGTCTTCTGGTGGACCAACGCCCTCCTGGCGGTGCTCAGCGTGGCGATGTTCTTCGTACCGATGGACGCCGAAATCACCATGTTTGTCTTTATCTTCGTCATTGGCGTACTGCACCAGCTGGTGACGCCAATCCAGTGGGTAATGATGTCCGACACCGTCGACTACGGCGAATGGTGTAACGGCAAACGCCTGACCGGCATCAGCTTCGCCGGTACCCTGTTTGTGCTCAAGTTAGGGCTGGCGCTGGGCGGCGCGCTGATCGGCTGGATGCTGGCCGGCGGCGGCTATGATGCCGCCGCTAAAACCCAGAACAGCGCCACCCTCACCATCATTATCGCCTTGTTCACCCTCGTTCCGGCGGTGTGCTACCTGCTGAGCGCGGTGATCGCCAAACGCTACTACACGCTGAAAACGCCGTTCCTGAAAAAAATGATGGCCGAGCTGGCCGAGGGCGCGCGTCGCAACGAACAAGATTTCACCGCCGCCCCGATCGACAAAGAATGGCAAAACTAAGAGGACGTTTTAATGAAAATCAGTGATGGAAACTGGCTCATTCAACCAGGGCTCAACCTGATCCAACCCGTACAGGTTTACGAGGTGGAGCAGCAGGGGAATGAAATGGTGGTCTATGCCGCGCCGCGCGATGTCCGCGAACGCGCCTGGCAGCTGGATACGCCATTGTTCACCCTGCGCTTTTTCTCGCCGCAGGAAGGGATAATCGGCGTGCGCATGGAGCACTTCCAGGGCGCGCTGGATAACGGCCCGCACTATCCGCTGAACGTGCAGAAAGACATCCATGTCGAAATAGAAAATACGGCCGGGTTCGCCGAGCTGAAAAGCGGCAGCCTCAGCGTGCGGGTGACTAAAGGCGAATTCTGGGCGCTGGATTTTCTGCGCGACGGCGTGCGTATCACCGGTAGCCAGCTAAAAAACAACGGCTACGTGCAGGATAGTAAGACCCAGCGCAACTACATGTTTGAGCGCCTCGACCTCGGCGTCGGCGAAACCGTCTACGGCCTCGGCGAGCGCTTTACCGCCCTGGTGCGCAACGGCCAGACGGTAGAAACCTGGAACGAGGACGGCGGCACCAGCACCGAGCAATCCTACAAAAATATCCCGTTCTATCTGACCAACCGCGGCTACGGCGTGCTGGTCAACCATCCGCAGCGCGTCTCCTTCGAGGTGGGCTCGGAGAAAGTCTCTAAAGTCCAGTTCAGCGTTGAAGGCGAATACCTCGAGTACTTCGTGATCGACGGCCCGACGCCGAAAGCGGTGCTTAACCGCTATACGCAGTTCACCGGCCGCCCGGCGCTGCCGCCGGCATGGTCGTTTGGTCTGTGGCTGACGACCTCGTTCACCACCAACTATGACGAAGCGACGGTGAATAGCTTCATCGACGGTATGGCTGAGCGCCATCTGCCGCTGCACGTCTTCCACTTCGACTGCTTCTGGATGAAGGCCTTCCAGTGGTGCGATTTTGAATGGGATCCGCTAACTTTCCCGGACCCGGAAGGGATGATCAAGCGCCTGAAGGCGAAAGGGCTGAAGGTTTGCGTGTGGATCAACCCGTACATCGGCCAGCGCTCGCCGGTGTTCAAGGAGCTGAAAGAGAAGGGCTATCTGCTGAAGCGCCCGGACGGTTCGCTGTGGCAATGGGATAAGTGGCAGCCGGGGCTGGCGATTTATGACTTCACCAATCCGGAAGCCCGCCAGTGGTACGCTGACAAACTAAAAGGCCTGGTGGCGATGGGGGTCGATTGCTTCAAGACCGACTTTGGCGAGCGTATCCCGACCGACGTCCAGTGGTTTGATGGTTCCGATCCGCAGAAAATGCACAACCACTACGCCTTCATCTATAACGAGCTGGTGTGGAAGGTGCTGAAAGAGACCGTCGGCGAGCAGGAGGCGGTGCTGTTCGCCCGCTCCGCCTCGGTGGGCGCGCAGCAGTTCCCGGTGCACTGGGGCGGCGACTGCTACGCCAACTACGAATCGATGGCGGAAAGCCTGCGCGGCGGGCTGTCGATCGGCATGTCCGGCTTCGGTTTCTGGAGTCACGATATCGGCGGTTTCGAAAACACCGCGCCGGCCCACGTCTACAAGCGCTGGTGCGCTTTCGGCCTGCTCTCCAGCCACAGCCGGCTGCACGGCAGCAAATCCTATCGGGTGCCATGGGCCTACGATGACGAGTCCTGCGACGTGGTGCGCCACTTCACGCAGCTGAAATGCCGCATGATGCCTTATCTCTATCGTCAGGCGGCGCTGGCCAACGAGTGCGGCACGCCGATGCTGCGCGCGATGCTGCTCGAGTTCCCGGACGATCCGGCCTGCGACTATCTCGACCGCCAGTATATGCTGGGCGATTCGGTCCTGGTGGCGCCGGTGTTCTCCGAGGCCGGCGAAGTGCAGTTTTATCTGCCGGAAGGGCACTGGACGCATCTGTGGCATAACGATGAATTGCCGGGTAGCCGCTGGCATAAGCAGCATCACGATGCGCTGAGCCTGCCGGTCTACGTTCGCGACAACAGCCTGCTGGCGCTGGGCAACAATGACCAGAAGCCGGATTACGCCTGGCATGAGGGCACCGCCTTCCAGCTGTTCCACCTTGAGGATGGACGCGAGGCACGCTGTGACGTTCCGGCGGCAGACGGCTCGACGATCTTCACCCTGAAGGCCAGGCGCCAGGGTAACGCCATCGCTGTGAGCGGCGAAGGCGAGGCCCGCGGCTGGACGCTGTGTCTGCGCAATATCCCGCAGGTCGCGGGCGTGCAGGGCGGTACGCAGACCGGTAGCGAACTGGGCGTGGTGGTGAGCGCCGAGGGTAATACGCTGACGATTACGTTGTAAATAGGTTAACAGCAGCAGCCCTCTTCGCCAGGCGGAGAGGGTTTTTTTATTCCATTTTTGTACAAAAAGTAACGTTCATTTCATTGTGGTGACTCAGGCCGCAGACGCGGTTGTCGAACGGTGTTAGCGTATTCTGCCGCTGAGAGGAGCCCGCCATGGACGTAGAAAATATCTTTCGTGACGTGAAGCTAAGCAAAACGGAAATGACCGTGCTGCGCTTTATTCAGAACGACCCGGAGCAGTGTATCCGCCAGGGAGTTCGCGCTGTGGCCGAACAGTGCTACAGCAACCCCTCTTCCCTGGTCCGGCTGGCAAAGAAACTGAAGTTCAGCGGCTGGCTGGAGCTGGTTTACTTTATCAAGTTCAATATCACCATGCCGAAGCTCGATGTCACCAACGATATCGACTACATGAGCGTTCAGCCGGAAGAAGCGCTGACGCCGCTGCTGGCAAGCCTTAACCAGCAGCGCATCCTGATCCACGGCAGCGGCTTTTCACAGCTGATCGCTCAGTATATTTACAACAAGTTTCTCGTCACCGGCGTGAATGCCAGCCTGGCGCTGTGGCCCGATTACGAAATCCTCGAACAGAAAAACGCCGCCTGCTTCGACTCCATCTGGATCATTTCTAAATCCGGGCGCAGCAGCTCGGCGCTCAACTGGGTTAAGGCCCTGGAGGGGAAGGAGATTAATCTGGTCTGCTTTACCGGCGACTACCAAAGCCCGCTGGCGCAGGCCGCGGATACGGCGTTTATTATTCACGACCCGCAGAAGTTCGACGATGATATTTACTGGAGCAACCCGTTTTTCGGCTACTGCATCTTAGGCTTTGAGCGACTATTGAAGATGTGGTTTACCAGTCTACGTAGCAATAGTTAGCCCCCGCTAAGCGCGGTGCGAGCGGGGGGAGTTCCCGGATGGCGGCTGGCGCCTTATCCGGGCTACCGGGTGATACGGCTATTTTGCCGGGTGGCGGCTTACGCCTGACCCGGCCTACATAAAACACAAACCGCTCCGTTCGTAGCCCCGCTAAGCGCGGTGCGAGCGGGGGAATCCCATCGGCAGCGGATTACCGCCAGGCGGCGAACTGCTCATCGTCGAGGTAGGCTTCGACCAGGGTTTTCGCCAGCGAATAGGAACCGATCAGCGGGTGCGCCATCAGCGCCCGCACCGCCAGCGATTTATCCTGCTGCAGGATCGCCGCCACCGCCAGCCGCTCATACTCTTTCACGCAGGCAATCATATTCTTCTGCGCCGTCGGTACCTTCACCGGCGTCACCGGCTTGAGGCCATCCCGGCTCAGGTCGCAGCTGATCTCGATCACGTCGTCCGGGCGTAAAAAATCGAGCGTGCCATTATTCTGGATCGACACCACGATCCGCTTAGTGGTGGTGCTGTTCACCGCTTCCAGGATATCCAGCGCCACTCCGGCATAGCCGCCGGTGTCCGGCTCTTCGATAAACTGGCGCAGCGTCAGCGGTTCGCGGGTGTGGAATTTCTCCTGCCGGGATTCGTTCTGCATATAGCTGTTTTCCCGGCGCAGATAATGCTGCATCCAGATGGTGAAGGCGGCCTCCGGTTGCGTTCTGGCATCCACGGTGCGCAGCGCCTCGCGCATCTCCTGATTGATGCGGGCGATCTGCTCTCCGCGCGTCTCGCCGGCCCCCTGAATCGCCTTCAGCGCCTCGTCGCGATAGTAGTAATAATAGAGATATTCATTGAGGAGCTGATTATCGCAAAGCCGTACCAGCTCCGGGGAGAAGTACTGCATCGCCGTCTTCTGGTACAGTTCCGGGCTGGCGATCAGCCGTTCGGTCACCTCTTCCCCACGGACGGTGAAGTGGGTAAACCAGGAGAAATGGTTCAGCCCATAGCATTCCACGCTGAGGTCGCGCTCCTCACAGCCAAGGATCGCCGGCAGTTCACGAATCAGCTCGGAGGGGGCATCGCAGATCCCATAGACCCGGCGCTTAAAGCCGGACTTAATAATCGCTTCCGTCACCAGACCTGACGGGTTGGTAAAGTTAAACAGAATGGCGTCTTCGGCGGCATGTTCTTCGATCAGCCGGCAATAGCGAAGGATCGCCGGGATCGAGCGCATGGCCATCGCGAAACCGCCGGCGCCGGTGGTCTCCTGGCCGAGAGTGTTATGCTCAAGCGCAATACGTTCGTCGCGAATGCGGCTTTCATCGCCGCCAACCCGCAGGGTGGTAATGATATAGTTGGCGTCCTGCAGCGCTGCGACCGGGTCGGTGGTGGTACTAAACTGAATATCCGGGCGAATGGTATTAAATACATAGCGGGCAATTTCGCCAAATATCGCCAGATTATCAGCAGAGTTATCGAGAAAAACGACTTCTGTTAAACCAATGCGGTGAGCGTTATAGGCCAGAGATTTCGCTAAAAATGCAGAGCGAACGCCGCCCCCGCCTAATACGGTTAATTTCATAAATACTCCTCATTAATTTTCTGCTAACCAGTTATCAACCCGGGAACGTACCTGTCCCACTTTGACGCCATAAATAACCTGAACTTCATTTCGATTGCGTACGACGCCGTTGGCGCCGGTATTTTTTAATTGCGTGTCATCAACCCGCGCCATATCGCGCACGGCCACGCGCAGGCGAGTAAAACAATTATCGACGGAGAGAATATTCTCCTTGCCCCCGAGGCCGCGGATAATGTCATCGGTGACCGACTGCGGTTGCGCGACTTTCTGGCGGTACTCTGCTTTGCTGTAGAGCTTCACGTTCTCGTCATCTTCCCGGCCCGGCGTTTTCAGGTTCAGCTTCACCACCAGGGTGCGGAAAATCACGTAGTAGACGGCGAACTGGCCGATACCGATAAGGACATAGCCCGGCCAGCGCGTTAAGGAGACCGGCAGCGGCAGGTTATAGATCAGAAACTCGATCAGGCCCGATGCTCCCCAGGGACGTACGGTGAAGATGTCGCAAATGGCCTGCGAGGCGGCGGTTAACGTCGCGTGGATCACCCACAGCAGCGGTGAGACAAATAAGAAGGTGAACTCAATCGGCTCGGTGATGCCGGTCAGCATTGAGGTGATAATCGCCGGCAGCAGAATCGCCTTCGCCATCGCTTTCTTCTCCGGTTTCGCGGTGTGGTAGAACGCCAGCGAGGCGCCCGCCAGGCCAAAGATTGTGGTCATCCCTTGCTGCGAAAAACGTAATGCGTCGTTCATGACCGGCGTCAGGTCGGGATGGCGCATATAGGCGAGGAATATGGCCTGGGTGCCGGAGACCACCTGACCATCCACGTTCAGCGTGCCGCCAATCTGGGTGAGCTGGAAGGGGGACCAGACGAAATGGTGCAGGCCGGTGGGGATAAGGAATTTTTCAAAGAAACCATAGACGAAGACCCCGGCGACCCCGGCATTTTTCATAAAACCGGTGAGGGCGGAGATGCCGTGGGTCATAAAGGGCCAAATCCAGGTAAAGGCGATGGCGTAGAAGATAACCACCGGCGTCATCGCCACCAGCGTCAGCTTGGCGCCGCCGTACATCGACAGCGCGCCAGGCAGCTCAATGGCAGAGACTTTATTGTGCACCCACGCAATCGTGCAGCCGAGAATAATGCCCAGGAAAACGCCCATATCCACCACCACAAAGCCCAGCAGCTGGGTTTGCCCGGTGCCATAATATTCACCGTTAATTTTTTCGGCGAGTCCATGGGTGTGTTCCAGCCAGGAGTGGTTGGCGCCAAGAAACATAATAAAGCACATCACTGAAACCAGTGCGACTTCGGTTTTTTTATCCTTTGCCAGGCCATAGCTGATGCCGACGCAAAATAATAAGCCGAGGTTGCCAAATAAAGGCCAAAAGGTGTCGCCGAGCATTTGCCCAAGCTGATGTAAGAAACTGGTTTCAGCAATTAATGTCGGATTAGTTAATACTGAACTGAGGGCCAGAATTAAGCCAATGACCGGCAAGAACAATACGGCGCCGATCATGGCCCGGGAGAATTTTTGCATATTCTCCAGAATACGCTGACGTATTTCAGGCATGATTGATCCTTTTATATTTTTGTAGGTACAGGGAGCGGTTTTTTATCGACTTCCAGTGATTTGGTTATAGCAACTCTGATATTTGAAAGGAACCTGTTGCGCTAAATAGGTACAGATAGCCGCGTATTGCACACAGGTTTCAGGACTCGCACCCCAACTCTCTCCCTGAAAGGGAGAGAGTTGTCAGAGTGGAGTTTTGCCGGGAAGCAATCCCTCTCCCCATAGAGGAGAGGGAATGGGCATCGCTATGGGGTGACGGGAGTGGGCGCTGGCGCGGCGGGGGCGGGGCTGACCTCGCCGTTGCGCATGATTTGCGCCACCTGCTGTTTCTCCATATTCACGGCGCTGAGCTGCCCGTTGACCGTCGGTTTGAGCGGGGCATCGGCCTGCACGCTGCCGCTGGCGGTCAGCTGGAGATTGCCATCCCCGCTTATAGGTAGCGACGGCCAGCCCCAGGCCTGCAGAATATTCAGCGGCACGCCGCGGCCGCTGAAGCTCAGATTGACATGGCGCTGCGGCAGCTGGGATACCGCGGCGGTGGCCTGCAAAATGCCGCGCTCGGTGAAGGCGCTAAGCTCAGTGATATTGACCGTCGAGGCTGTGGCGTTCAGTTTGAGTGATGGGCGGCGCACGTCGATCCGGTTGAAAGTCGCCGCCGCGGCGTTCAGCGTCGCGCTGCCGTTCCATACTCCCCAGCTGCCGTTTTTCACCAGCTGTAGCTCGCCGCCATAGCCATCGAGGGCGGTAATTTGCCACGGGAAAGCAGGGTCCACATCGATGATCAGATTGCGGCTGGCGCTGAATTTTTTCAGCGTCAGGCTTTGCAGCCAGGCTGGCAGTGGCGTCATCCACAGCTGTTTCCAGTTCGCCGGCAGCGTGTACTCCAGTCCGGCGAAAGCGGTATCGTCGAGCACCAGGGCGTTCCCGGCGCGCAGCCAGTTGCCGGAGGTGCGCACCATGCCGCCCTCCCAGCGCGAGGAGAACTGGCGCAGCGCAATGCCCTGGGGAGAGAATTCGGCATTGAGGATCGGGTCGAAAAGATGCAGCGAGCCGTAGATAAATTCGCTGGCGTTCATCGACAGCGTGCCGTCCTCACTCTGCCAGCCGCCGTGGCTAAGGGTCAGGTTGCGCAGGCTCAGGTCGAGGTCGGTTACCGCCCAGTCCGGTCCCTGCAGGCGGGCGTCGGTGATGTCCAGGCGGCCAATCTGCAGAGAGGGGACCGTGGTTAACGGCGCGAAAAACTCGGCCAGCGAGGCGGGGCTCTGCAGTCGAATCTCGTTGAGCTGGAGGTTATCCACCCGCCAGCTGCCATCGGCGCTGCGTTTGGCATTGCCGGTTAAGGTGCCGCGGGCGACATCGGCGCCGAGGGTGGAGAGGGTGACCTCGCCCTGATCAATCTTACCCTGAATCAGAACGTTGCTGGCTTCGACGCCATTGAGCGTCATCGAGCCCGCGCTCATCTGGATCTGCGCCGTTTTCCCCAGCACATTGCCCGCCTCCGGCGTCCATGGGCTGACGCCGCCGGTGACGCGCTGCGCGCTGAGCGCCCAGCCGGTTTCCGGGCTGTTGAAAGCCATATTGCGCAACATCAGCCGGTCGGCAGCGAACGGTAGGTCTGCAGAGTGGGGTGACAGATTCAGAGTGCCGTCGTTAAGGACTATCTCATCCGCATGCAGCGGATCGCTAAACTGGCGGGTGCTGAAGCCAATGTCGACCGTTTTTGCCACCAAAGTGGCAGGCTTGCCTTCCCGACCAAAGGTGACGTTTCGCAACTGCACATGAAGGGGGGAGGAGAAATCGTGCTCCATCTCATCGAAGGAGACCTGCCAGCCGGTGCCATTGCTGAGCCAGGCGCTGGCCTGGCGGGCGCCCCAGTGGGTTTGCAGCAGGAACCACGCGCCAATAATGACGAGCAGCAGAGCGACTAGCAGCCAGAGAATCAGCTTTCCAAGAAATTTCATGGTCTTCCATTCTGTGAGATGCACATCACCGTGTTATGCCCGATTTAGGCGCACTTCTCAAGGCAGGCGTGGTTTATTTCCGTGATGGGGCTGGTGGTTGGAGGACGTCCCGGCCGTTGCGTGACCGGGAACGCATGAGATCACGCCTTTTCTGGCGGGAAAATTAAATTCAGAACAATCGCCGTGATACCGCCGGCGGCAATCCCGGAGGAAAGCAGGTTTTTCAGCCAGTCCGGGGCGAACTGCAGGATCAGCGGCTGCTGCGACACGCCGAGGCCTACCGCCAGCGACAGAGCGATAATCAGGATTGCCCGACGGTTCAGCGGTTCACGGGAGACGATGCGCACGCCGGACGCGGCGATGGTGCCGAACATCACCAGCGTGGCGCCGCCGAGCACCGGCTCAGGGATATGCTGGACAAAGCCGCTCACCGCCGGGAACAGGCCGAGGACGATCAGCATCAGGGCAACCACAAAGCCGACGTAGCGGCTGGCGACCCCGGTCAGCTGGATCACGCCGTTGTTCTGGCCGAAGCAGGAGTTCGGGAAGGTGTTGAAGACCGCGGAAACGAAGGAGTTCAGGCCGTTAGCCAGCACGCCGCCTTTCAGGCGCTTCATATACAGCGGACCCGAGACCGGCTGTTCGGAGACGTCGGAGGTGGCGGTGATATCGCCGATGGTTTCCAGGGAGGTGATCATAAACACCAGCATCAGGGGCAGCAGCAGACTCCAGTCGATGCCGAGGCCATAATAGAGCGGCGTCGGGACGGTGATGAGGCTGCTGTTGGTCGGGGCGGTGTTGGCTGGCAGCATATCGAGGAACCACGCCGCCAGATAACCGGCAGCCATGGCAATCACTAGCGAGGCGATGCGCAGGTACGGGTTGCGCTGGCGGTTGAGGATAATAATCAGCGCCAGCACGATACCCGCCAGCAGCAGATTTTTCGGCGCACCAAAGGTGTGGTCGGCCATCGCCGCGTAGCCGCCGCCGATGGAGGTCAGTCCGACCTGAATCAGCGACAGGCCGATAATCATCACCACCACGCCGGAAACCAGCGGGGTAATGATACGGCGCGCCAGGTGCAGGATCCGGGAGAGGACCATTTCGGTGCAGCTGGCCAGCATCAGGGTGCCGAAGAGGGCGGCCATCATGGTGGGGACGTCGGCGCCGCCGGTTTTCAAGGCGGTACCGCCCATGATCAGCGGGGCGACAAAGTTGAAGCTGGTGCCCTGGATGGAGAGCAGTCCGGAGCCGACCGGGCCCCAGGCTTTGATCTGAATAATAGAGGCGACGCCGGAGGCGAACAGCGACATGCTGATGATATGTTGGGTATCTTGCGCCGGGAGACCGAGAGCCTGGCAGATTAACAGCGCCGGGGTGATCACCGCGACAAACATCGCCAGCAGGTGCTGGAAGGCGGCGAACAGGGTTTGCGGTAGTGGCGGGCGATCTTCGAGGCGGTAGATTAATTCGCTGGCTGGTTTATGCGCAACCGGTTGCGCATTTTCTGACTCTGCGGTGTTAACGGACATCACAAGCAATCCCAAGGTGGCAAAGCGGGAATTTTATCGGACTGTAGACCAAAAGCAAACGTTTGCCAGCGTTTGCTCATAAAAATTTATACCGTTAATATGCGCAACGAGATAATTAACATTTTGTATGCTAAATCGCATCATTCAGGATACAAAATATCTTTTTCTGTCAATTTTTCCACCGTTCTGCGTAAAATCTCCCTCTGACTCCTCATGATGAGAAGCTAAAGACACCAGGAATATCGTCGCGTGTGAATGGATCATGCGCCCATAAGGAGCTTTTTATGTTTCATCTCGATACCTTATCGACGCTCGTTGCCGCAACGCTCGTGCTGTTACTCGGCAGAAAACTCGTACAAACCGTTCCCTTCCTTAAGAAATACACTATTCCTGAACCCGTTGCCGGCGGTCTGCTGGTGGCGCTGGCGCTGCTGGCGCTGAAAAAAAGCATGGATATCGAAATTGATTTCGATATGAGTCTGAAAGATCCGCTGATGCTGGCGTTCTTCGCCACCATCGGTCTTAACGCCAACCTCGCCAGCCTGCGGGCCGGCGGCAAGGTGCTGGGCACTTTCCTGATCGTGGTGGTTGGCCTGCTGCTGCTGCAGAACGCCCTCGGTATCGGCATGGCGACGCTGCTGGGGCTGGATCCGCTAATGGGTCTGCTGGCCGGGTCGATTACCTTATCCGGCGGCCACGGCACCGGGGCGGCGTGGAGTAAGCTGTTCGTTGAGCGCTACGGTTTTGCCAACGCCACCGAGGTGGCGATGGCCTGCGCGACTTTCGGCCTGGTGCTGGGCGGCCTGATCGGCGGCCCGGTGGCGCGTTATCTGGTGAAGCACTCTTCCTCACCGGACGGGACACCGGACGATCAGGTGGCGCCAACCGCCTTTGAAAAGCCGGACGTGGGGCGGGTGATCACCTCGCTGGTGCTGATCGAAAGTATCGCCCTGATCGCCATCTGTCTGACGCTGGGCAAGGTGGTTGCGCAACTGCTGGCGGGGAGCGTCTTCGAGCTGCCGACCTTCGTCTGCGTGCTGTTTATCGGCGTGATCCTCAGCAACAGCCTGGCGCTGGCGGGGTTGTATCGGGTGTTCGATCGCGCGGTATCGGTGTTGGGCAACGTCAGCCTGTCGCTGTTCCTCGCCATGGCGCTGATGAGCCTCAAGCTGTGGGAGTTGGCCTCGCTGGCGCTGCCGATGATTATTATCCTGGCGGTGCAGGCGCTGGCGATGGCGCTGTATGCGGTGTTCGTCACCTATCGGATGATGGGCAAAAACTACGATGCCGCGGTGCTGGCAGCCGGGCATTGCGGGTTTGGCCTGGGGGCAACGCCGACGGCGATCGCCAATATGCAGGCGATTACCGACCGTTTCGGGCCATCGCATATGGCCTTCCTGGTAGTGCCGATGGTGGGGGCGTTCTTTATCGATATCGTCAACGCGCTGGTGATTAAGCTGTACCTGCTGCTGCCGATGTTTGGTTGATAAAAAACCCGGAAGCGGTGCTGCGCACCTGTCCGGGCTACAAGATCGTGCTGTTTGGGGTTTTGTAGCCCGGCTCAGGCGTTTACGCCGCAAGCCGGGAATAACTTCACAATCTTACGCTTCGTCGTGCTCTTCCCACGCTAACGCGCGTTTCACCGCTTTCTTCCAGCCGCTGTAACGATAGTTACGCTCAGTAGTTTCAATCCCCGGGCGGAATTCGCGCTCAATCACCGCTTTCTCCTGCAGTTCATCCAGATTCTGCCAGAAACCGACCGCCAGACCGGCCAGATAGGCCGCGCCCAGCGCCGTCACTTCGCGTACTTCCGGACGCTCGACACGGGTGCCGAGGATATCGGACTGGAACTGCATCAGGAAGTTGTTAGCCACCGCGCCGCCGTCTACGCGCAGGGCGTGCAGACGAATGCCGGAGTCAGCCTGCATCGCTTCCAGCACGTCGCGGGTCTGAAAGGCGATGGACTCCAGCGTCGCACGGATAATGTGGTTGGAGTTCACGCCGCGGGTGAGGCCGAAAATCGCGCCGCGGGCATACGGGTCCCAGTACGGTGCGCCAAGACCGGTGAACGCGGGTACCACGTATACGCCGTTGGTATCCTTCACTTTGGTGGCGAAGTACTCGGAGTCGAAGGCATCGCTGATGAGCTTCATCTCGTCGCGCAGCCACTGAATAGACGCGCCGGCCATAAACACCGCCCCTTCCAGAGCGTAGTTCACCTCGCCGCGCGGGCCGCAGGCGATGGTGGTCAGCAGACCGTGGGTGGAGGTGACCGCTTTTTCGCCGGTATTCATCAGCATAAAGCAGCCGGTGCCGTAGGTGTTTTTCGCCATCCCTTCCTTGACGCACAGCTGGCCGAACAGGGCCGCCTGCTGGTCACCGGCGATCCCGGCGATAGGAATACGGGTCCCGCCTTTACCACCGATGTTGGTCTGGCCGTACACTTCGGAAGACTTGCGCACTTCCGGCAGCATGGCGCGCGGAATGTCCAGCGCGTCGAGCATCTTGTCGTCCCAGTCGAGGTCGTGAATGTTGAACAGCATGGTACGTGAGGCGTTGGTGTAGTCGGTGACGTGCACGCGGCCCTGGGTCATCTTCCAGATAAGCCAGGTGTCAACGGTGCCGAACAGCAGCTCGCCGCGCTTCGCACGCTCACGGGAACCTTCGACATGGTCGAGGATCCATTTCACCTTGGTGCCGGAGAAGTACGGGTCCACCACCAGGCCTGTGGCCTTGCGGATATACTCTTCCATCCCGTCACGCTTGAGCTGCTCGCAGATCTCCGCGGTACGGCGGCACTGCCAGACGATAGCGTTGTAGATGGGTTTACCGGTCTCTCGCTCCCACACCACCACGGTCTCACGCTGATTGGTGATGCCGATGGCCGCGATCTGATCGGAGTTGATATCCGCTTTGGCCAGCGCTTCGACCAGCGTCGAGCTTTGGGAAGCCCAGATTTCCATCGGGTCGTGTTCGACCCAGCCTGGCTTAGGATAAATTTGTTCAAATTCTCGCTGGGAGACGCTGACGATATTGGCATCATGATCCATCACAACGGCCCGGGAGCTGGTAGTGCCCTGGTCAAGCGCAACGATATATTTTTTGTCGGTCATAGTCGGTGTCCCGTAGTCAGATTACAGCGAAGCTTTATGTTGAGCGGTGGAAGAGGAGGGGCTCTGTTGCTCTTCCTCCACGCAGGTGTCGCAAGGCAGGTGACGGCCAATCAGCTTACGATAGCTGAATGCGCCCAGCGCCGCGCCGACCACCGGTGCGCACAGCGGCACCAGGAAATAAGGAATATCTTTGCCGCCGGTGAAGGCGACGTCACCCCACCCCGCCAGCCAGGCGAAGGCTTTCGGGCCGATGTCACGCGCCGGGTTCATGGCGAAGCCGGTCAGCGGTCCCATGGAGGCGCCAATCACCGCAATCAGCAGGCCAATCAGCAGAGGGGCCAGCGGGCCGCGCGGTATGCCGTTGCCATCGTCGGTTAGCGCCAGGATGACGCCCATCAGGATAGCGGTAATCATCATCTCTACCGCGAAGGCCTGCACAAAATTGATGTGCGGGTTCGGGTAAGTGGAGAAAATGCCGGCCAGATCGAGGCTTTCCACGCTGCCGCGAATCATATGGTGGGTGGTTTCATAATCGAGGAAAAGATTGTAGTAAAGCCCGTAAACTAATGCCGCAGCGCAAAAGGCGCCAGCGAATTGCGAAATAATAAAAGGAACCACTTTGCGGCCTTCGAAGCAGGCGAACAGCCACAGCGCGATAGTCACCGCTGGGTTAAGGTGCGCACCGGAGACCCCGGCGGTCAGGTAGATCGCCATGGCGACGCCCAGACCCCAGATGATGCTGATTTCCCATTGTCCGAAGCTGGCTCCCGCGACCTTGAGCGCAGCCACGCACCCAACGCCGAAAAAGATCAACAACCCGGTACCGAGGAACTCTGCGATGCACTGGCCTTTTAAGGTTGATGTTTGGCTCATAATCGAATCCTGAAGCGTGGTGATGATTATTGTATGTAGGGTGGTCACAGACGACCATATTGCCATGTAGGCATAGTGTTAATTTATCGTTAACGAGCAAAAACGAGAAATATCGAACTTCAAATGTGTGTACCTCGTCAAGAAAATGAGCGTTTTCGCGCCATTTGCGCGCATCGAGAGCGCTGCCGGAGCGTTTCACCACGCATTTTGTTAACCATAAAATTAACATTGACTCATGAACTACGAGCGAACTGCGCTGAAAGCACCAGGTAAAGACTGAAAAGTGTTGCAAACCGCAATCTACGCGGCTTGCCGCTGGACAGGGGCGGCGGGGATTCATACAATCGACGATAACACCGCTATGTGCGCTAATTTTCGTTAAGGCGGGACCGCGTATACGAAACACGAGTTTCTATCAACGCCTTGCAAGTTCAGGAGAGGTATGACGATGTCATTAGAAGTGTTTGAGAAATTAGAATCTAAGGTTCAGCAGGCGATTGATACCATCACTCTGTTGCAGATGGAAATCGAAGAGCTGAAAGAAAAGAACAACACCCTGGTGCAGGAAGTTCAGAGCGCGCAGCATGGTCGTGAAGAGCTGGAGCGCGAAAACAGCCAGCTGAAAGAGCAGCAGCAGGGCTGGCAGGAACGTCTGCAGGCGCTGCTGGGTCGCATGGAAGAAGTCTAATCGCTTCGCGCCCTCTCCCGCCCGGGAGGGGGTCATCCTTACTCGCGTCTTTATATCCGCAAGTTATAGCCAATCTTTTTTTATTCTTTAATCATTGAATCGCTTTCTGGCACGCTTAACCCATCACAACACACATAAAGAGAGCGGTGCGATGAATAAGTGGGGCGTAGGGTTAACTCTGTTGCTGGCATCCGCCAGCGTTCTGGCAAAAGACATTCAGCTATTAAACGTATCTTATGATCCAACGCGCGAGCTGTACGAACAGTACAACAAAGCGTTTAGCGCACACTGGAAGCAGGAGACCGGCGACAACGTGGTGATCCGCCAGTCGCATGGTGGCTCTGGCAAACAGGCGACCTCGGTGATTAACGGTATTGAAGCGGATGTGGTCACGCTGGCGCTGGCCTACGATGTCGACGCTATTGCCGAACGCGGCCGCATCGATAAAAACTGGCTGAAACGCCTGCCGGATAACTCTGCGCCGTATACCTCCACCATCGTGTTCCTCGTCCGCAAGGGCAATCCGAAACAGATCCATGACTGGAACGATCTGATCAAACCGGGTGTGTCGGTCATTACCCCGAACCCGAAAAGCTCCGGCGGCGCCCGCTGGAACTACCTGGCGGCCTGGGGCTATGCCCTGCATCAGAATCACGGCGACCAGGCGAAAGCCCAGGAATTCGTCAAGGCGCTGTATAAAAACGTGGAAGTGCTGGACTCCGGCGCACGCGGTTCGACCAATACCTTCGTAGAACGCGGCATCGGCGACGTACTGATCGCCTGGGAAAACGAAGCGCTGCTGGCGACCAACGAACTGGGCAAAGACAAGTTTGAAATCGTGACCCCGAGTGAGTCGATTCTGGCTGAGCCGACCGTCTCGGTGGTCGACAAAGTGGTGGATAAGAAAGGCACGCGCCAGGTGGCGGAAGCATACCTGAAGTATCTCTACTCGCCGGAAGGCCAGGAGATTGCGGCGAAGAACTTCTACCGCCCGCGCGATTCGAATGTGGCGAAGAAATATGCTAACGAATTCCCGAAACTGAAGCTGTTTACCATCGATCAGGAGTTCGGCGGCTGGACGAAAGCGCAGAAAGAGCACTTCTCCAACGGCGGCACCTTCGACCAGATTAGCCAGCGTTAATTCTCTTGTCCCTGCTTGCGCTACGCTTAGCAGGGCTACAGTTTTGCGCGGTGCGTAGCCCGGGTAAGGCGTCAGCCGCTACCCGGGATAACGCCCCGTCCACCATCTGTTTTCATTTAGTCATCAAATTACGCTACTCTTCCGCTTCAGGCTTAACAGGGAATGAAAATGAGAAGAGTAAGATACTTTTTGCTGGCGCTGCTGGTGGCGATCCTCGCGGCGCTGGCGGGCGGCTACTACTGGCTGCACTCTGGCAACCCGGACGCATTACGCAAGATTGTCCTGCAGCAGTGCGTACCCCATCAGCAACAGCAGCAAAACCCGTCGCCGTGCGCGGAAGTGAACCTCAAGGGCGGCTATGTGCTGTTTAAAGACCGTAACGGCCCGCTGCAATATTTGCTGATGCCGACCTACCGCATCAACGGCACCGAAAGCCCGCTGCTGCTGGAACCGTTGACGCCGAACTTTTTCTGGCAGGCCTGGCAGGGGCGTGAAATCATGAGCCAGCGCCACGGCGCGCCGGTTCCTGATAACGCGGTATCGCTGGCGATCAACTCGCGCAGTGGACGTACGCAAAACCATTTCCATATTCATATCTCCTGCCTGCGCCCCGATGTGCGCGCGCAGTTAGATAAGGATGCCGCAGCGATCAGCAGCCGCTGGCTGCCGTTACCGGGCGGGCTTCAGGGCCACGAATACCTGGCGCGCCGGGTGACGGAGGCGGAGCTGGCCCAGCGTAGCCCGTTCCTGATGCTGGCGGAAGAGGTGCCGGAGGCGCGCCAGCATATGGGACGCTTCGCGCTGGCAATGGCGCAACAGAGCGACGGCTCGCTGGTGCTGCTGGCGACGGAGCGTAACCTGCTGACCCTGAACCGGGCTTCAGCGGAAGAAATTCAGGATCATCGCTGCGCCATCCTTAACGCAAACCACTAGTTCTGGCGTTTACCTGTCTTACCTGTCGTCGTATTCTTGCTGAAAAAAACGACAGGAGACAGGCATGTCGCTCTGGCTTACCCACCCGCTGTTCCTTCCTTCATTGATTGTCGGCGTCACCATCGTGCTGTGGGCGACGTCGCTGCTGCCGGAATTTATCACCGCGCTGCTGTTCTTCGCAGCGGCGATGATGGCGAAAATCGCTCCGCCGGAGGTGATCTTCGGCGGCTTTGCCTCTTCGGCGTTCTGGCTGGTGTTCAGCGGCTTTGTGCTCGGCATCGCCATCCGTAAAACCGGACTGGCGGACCGGGCGGCGCAGGCGCTGTCGGCCAGGCTCACCGACTCCTGGCCGCGGATGGTCGCCAGCGTGGTACTCCTGAGCTACGCCCTGGCGTTCGTGATGCCCTCCAACATGGGGCGCATCGCGCTGCTGATGCCGATCGTGGCGGCGATGGCCCGCCGCGCGGGCATTGCCGACGGCAGCCGCGGCTGGTTCGGCCTGGCGCTGGCGGTGGGGTTCGGCACCTTTCAGCTGTCGGCGACGATTTTGCCCGCCAACGTGCCGAATCTGGTGATGAGTGGCGCGGCGGAAGGCTCGTACGGTATCCATCTGAATTATGTTCCCTATTTACTGCTGCATACGCCGGTGCTTGGCTGGCTGAAAGGGGCGGTGCTGGTGGCGCTGATTTGCTGGCTGTTTCCCGGCAAGCCGCATCCACCGCGCGACCTGGCGCCGCTGCCGCCGATGAGCCGCGACGAGAAACGTCTGGCGTGGCTGCTGGCGGTGGTCCTCTCGCTATGGGTGACCGAGAGCTGGCACGGCGTCGGCCCGGCGTGGACCGGCCTGGCGGCGGCTGTGATCACGCTGCTGCCGCGGGTGGGCTTTATTAACGGCGAGGAGTTTGCCAGCGGGGTGAATATGCGCACCTGCATTTACGTCGCCGGGATTCTGGGGCTAGCGATCGCCGTCACCCAAACCGGGATTGGCGGCGCAGTGGGCAATGCGCTGCTGCAGGTGATGCCCCTGGATAAAGACAATCCTTTCACCAGCTTTCTCGCCCTGACCGGGATAACCAGCGCGCTGAACTTTATTATGACCGCCAACGGCGTGCCGGCGCTGTATACCACCTTTGCCCAGAGCTTTGCCGACGCCACCGGTTTTCCGCTGCTAAGCGTGATTATGATTCAGGTGCTGGGCTATTCCACGCCGCTGCTGCCCTATCAGGCGTCGCCGATCGTGGTGGCTATGGGGTTAGGCAAGGTCCCGGCGAGGGCGGGGATGCAACTGTGTCTGGCGCTGGCGGCGGTGAGTTATCTGATTTTACTGCCGCTGGACTACGCCTGGTATCAGCTGTTGGGGAAACTGTAACGGCAAAAGAAAGCCCGGCTTGCGCTGTGCTAGGCCGGGCTCCCACGTTTTGTCAGTCAACCCGGTCGCGTGTCGCCACCGGGAAAAGCGAATTACGCTTTTTTCGCTGCTTCTGCTGCTTTAACGATCACCGCGAAAGCGTCAGCTTTCAGGGAGGCGCCGCCAACCAGCGCGCCGTCGATGTCCGGCTGGGTGAACAGCTCTGCGGCGTTGCCAGCGTTAACGGAACCGCCGTACTGGATGATCACTTGCTCAGCGATTTTGGCGTCAGCTTTAGCAATGTGGTCACGGATGAATTTGTGCACCGCCTGCGCCTGAGCCGGGGTCGCTGATTTGCCGGTACCGATAGCCCATACTGGTTCGTAAGCGATAACCACGCCTTCGAAAGCGGCAGCGCCCTGGGTTTTCAGTACGGCGTCGATCTGACGTGCGCAAACTTCTTCCGTTTTGCCCGCTTCGTTTTCGGCTTCGGTTTCACCGATGCACAGAACCGGGGTCAGACCCTGCTCTTTCAGCACGGCGAATTTCTTCGCGATCAGCTCGTCGGATTCTTTGTGGTAGGTACGACGCTCGGAGTGGCCGATGATGATGTACTGCGCGCCGATATCTTTCAGCATTTCGGCGGAGGTTTCACCGGTGAATGCGCCGGACAGGTTCACGTCAACGTTCTGCGCGCCCAGGTGAATGTGGCTGCCTTCTGCCGCGCGCTTAGCCAGGTCCAGATACATTTCCGGCGGGGCGATGGCAACTGCACAGCCGCTTACGCCAGCCAGCTCGGTACGCAGGTTCGCAACCAGTTCGTTTACCATGTGGCGGCTGCCGTTCAGTTTCCAGTTACCCATCACTAAAGGATGTCGCATTTTAATTCTCCACGCTACTTAAGCGAATTAAGGAATATAGCCGCCCCAGAGGGCAGCATGGTCTGTGAAACAGTATAGAGACTCGTCACTGGAAAGGCTTTGCTTTTTGTCATTTATTGTTACCTTCCAGCGTTTCAGATAGCGCCAGCTTAATCGGTTCAATGGCGAAGGTCAGGCCCTTTTCCCCATGATCTGCCACCACATAGCGCACGGCGCCTTCGGTATCGGCGAAGTAGCGCTTGCCCTTGCCGGCGGCCAGCAGTTTCTGCAGTTTTTGCTGGCTTTGCGCCTGGCTAAAAGTCGGCACGAAGGCGCGGATCATGGCGCTCATATACTCCAGCGCTTTGGTCCTGGCCGCCTTTTGCTCCGGCCCCTGGATCGGCAGCCAGGTGATCTGCATGGATTTGATCTTCAGCGTGCCGCGCTCCAGCGCGGTGGAGGCATAGAGATTTTCGTTAATTTTGCTGGCGGCGCGGGTCAGGTTAGCCCGATCGCGACTGGTGGCGATGGAACGGAATTCGTTCAGAGGCAGCTTTGGGTTATCGGCGTTGAATTTCTCGCGGAACTGACTGATCGACTGGTCAAAGCTCGGCGCGCCGGCGAGCAGGTAGGGCGCTGCCGCGGTCGTCGATTCGCTCTCTGCGGACAACGCGTGCGGGCCGACGGCAAGGCCCATCAGCCCACTTAACCACAAAATTGTCCACTTCTTCATGCCCGTCGTTCCTTTTTTTGCCTGCTGACGATTAAATCGGGAAGCGCGGCGCTTGTCAAAAAGTCACGACGCCAGGGTAAACTACGCAGACGATGATGATAAGGAAAAACGCATGACCCTACAGCAGTGGTTATTCTCAATTAAAGGGCGCATTGGCCGCCGCGATTTCTGGATCTGGATTGCCATCTGGCTGGTGACCATGAGCGCCCTGTTTACCCTGGCAGGCAGCAATCTGCTCAACCTGCAGACGGCGGCGTTTATTATCGTCTGCCTGCTGTGGCCGACGGCGGCGGTGGTGGTCAAGCGGCTGCACGATCGCGGCAAATCCGGGCTGTGGGCGCTGCTGATGGTTCTGGCGTGGATGCTGCTGGCGGGGAACTGGGCGATGTTGCCGCAGGTCTGGCAGTGGGGCGTCGGGCGCTTTGTGCCGACGCTGATTATCGTCATGATGCTGATCGACCTGGGGGCGTTTGTCGGCACCCAGGGCGAGAATAAGTTCGGCAAGGAGACCCAGGACGTGCGCTGGAAAGCGGACGCCTGATTACCAGTAGTGCTCCGCCGTCATATGGCCCGGCCGGCGACGCAGATGTTTGGTCATCTGCCGGGTCTCTTTTAACAGCTGTTGGGTATCGCGCACCATTTGCGGGTTGCCGCACAGCATCACATGGCTGGTGTCGGTGGTCATCGGCAGGCCGACGGCCTCTTCCAGCGCGCCGGTTTCAATCAGAAACGGCACCCGGCCGGTCAGCGAGCCTTCCACGGTTTCGCGGCTGACCACCGTCTGAATACGGAGTTTGCCGGCATAGCGCTGCTCCAGTTCGCGCATTAGCGGCAGATAGCTCAGGTCCGCGGCGTAGCGGACGGCGTGGACCAGCACCAGGTTGTTAAAGCGCTCAAGGTCTTTGCCTTCCTGCAAAATTGACAGGTACGGCCCCAGCGCAGTGCCGGTCGCCAGCATCCACAGGGTATCGCAATCCGGTACCTCCTCGAGGACGAAGAAACCTGCCGCTTCACTCACCACCAGGACTTCATCGCCCGGCTTCAGCGCCGCCAGACGCGGGCTCAGCTTGCCTTCCGGGACGGTGACCAAATAGAACTCGAGGTCGGGATTGCCGGGGGCGTTGACGTAGGAGTAGGCGCGCTGCACGCGTTCGCCGTCGATTTCCAGCCCGAGCTTGGTAAATTGCCCGGCGGTAAACGGATGAACAGGCGCCCGCACGTATAAACTGAACAAGGCGTCCGTCCAGTACTCCACTTTTGTCACTTTGCCGCTAACCCAGTCCGCCATCGTCTTCTCCTGTTGCCAAGCGATGCCTTATCTTCGGTCCAGACGAGCCAGATTTCCACCCCGAAGGCGCAAGAAAGCTCTATTGATCAAATATAAACGAAGAACAGGGCAACCGCCTGCGGACGGTTGCCTGGGAGAGAAAAAGCGGTATTACAGGATGTGCTGCTGAATGTCTGGATCTTTACGGTCGAGGTAATGAATCGACTGGATACGACGGATAGTGCGCGACTTGCCGCGGATCAGCAGCGTCTCGGTGGTGGCCATGTTGCCCTTGCGGGTGATGCCGTCCAGCAGATCGCCTTTGGTGATCCCGGTGGCGGAGAAGACGACGTTATCGCTGCGCGCCATTTCATCCAGACGCAGCACTTTGCCCGCTTCAATGCCCATGGTTTTGCAGCGCGCCAGCTCATTTTCACCGATGCGGCGGTTCTCTTCGTTATCGCCCTTCACGTGGTGGCGAGCCAGCAGGCGCCCCTGCATATCCCCGTCGAGGGCGCGGATCACCGCGGCGGAAACCACCCCTTCCGGCGCGCCGCCGATGCCGTACAGTACGTCGACTTCGCTATCCGGCATGCAGGTGAGAATAGAGGCCGCGACGTCGCCATCGGGAATAGCGAACACGCGCACGCCCAGCTGCTGCAGCTGGGCAATGACCGCGTCGTGGCGCGGTTTCGCCAGCACGGTGACGGTCAGCTCGCCCAGCGGCTTGTTCAGGGCGCGGGCGATATTGTGCAGGTTCTCTTCCAGCGGCAGATTAAGGTCGATAGCGCCTTTAGCGCCCGGGCCGACGATCAGCTTTTCCATATACATATCCGGCGCGTTGAGGAAGCAGCCCTTATCGCCGACCGCCATCACCGCCAGGGCGTTGGCCTGGCCCATCGCCGTCATGCGGGTGCCTTCGATGGGATCGACGGCGATATCTACCGCATCGCCCTTGCCGGTACCCACTTTTTCGCCGATATAGAGCATCGGCGCTTCATCGATTTCGCCCTCGCCGATGACGATGGTGCCGTCGATATTGACGAGGTTAAGCATAATGCGCATGGCGTTAACCGCTGCGCCGTCGGCGGTATTCTTATCGCCGCGGCCCAGCCATTTATAGCCCGCCAGCGCGGCGGCTTCGGTGACACGCGAAAATTCGATGGCCAGTTCTCGTTTCATAATCCACTCGTTGTGTAGAAAAGTTGCCCGCAGCGCGGCAAAAGCGCGCTACGCGTTGGAATAGCGTTCGGTTTCCGGCATCCAGCGCTCGATAAGCGCCTGGGCCTGCAGCGGATAGCGTTCATGAATGTGGCGAGCAATGCGCTGGACATCGGGGATCATCGCCTGATCGCGCAGTAAGTCCGCCACTTTAAATTCGGCGTTGCCGGTCTGGCGGGTGCCGAGCAGCTCGCCGGGACCGCGAATTTCGAGGTCTTTCTGGGCAATGACGAAACCATCGTTGCTGTCGCGCAGGACCTGCAGACGTTTCTGCGCCGTTTTGGAGAGCGGCGATTTATAGAGTAGCACGCAGTGGGAAGCGACTGCGCCGCGCCCGACGCGCCCTCTGAGCTGGTGCAGCTGCGCCAGACCCAGACGTTCCGGGTTTTCGATAATCATCAGGCTTGAGTTAGGCACGTCGACGCCGACTTCAATCACCGTGGTGGCTACCAGCAGATGCATCTCGCCCTGCTTGAAGGCCTGCATCACCGCCTGCTTCTCCGCCGGTTTCATCCGCCCGTGGACGAGGCCGATATTGAGCTCCGGCAGCGCCAGTTTGAGCTCTTCCCAGGTGGCTTCCGCCGCCTGGGCTTCCAGCAGATCGGACTCTTCAATCAGCGTACAGACCCAATAGGCCTGGCGACCTTCATGGGTACAGGCGTTGCGCACACGGTCGATAATATCGCTGCGCCGGGTGTCGGGGATGGCGACGGTGGTCACCGGAGTTCGGCCTGGCGGCAGCTCGTCGATAATCGAGGTGTCCAGATCGGCGTAGGCGGTCATCGCCAGGGTGCGGGGGATCGGCGTGGCGGTCATGATCAGCTGATGCGGGTGGAATCCCTGCTGCTGACCTTTCTCCCACAGCGCCAGCCGCTGATGCACGCCGAAGCGGTGCTGTTCGTCAATAATCACCAGCGCCAGGCCGTTAAACTGCACCTGCTCCTGGAAGATGGCGTGGGTGCCGACAATCATCTGCACCTCGCCGCTGGCGATAGCCTCCTGCTGCGCCTGACGGGCTTTGCCTTTCTGTTTGCCCGCCAGCCAGCCGACTTCTATGCCCAGCGGTTCGAACCAGTTGCGGAAGTTATTGGCATGCTGCTCGGCAAGCAGTTCGGTGGGCGCCATCAGCGCCACCTGTTTGCCGTGGACGATAGCGCGCAAGGCGGCCAGGGCAGCGACCAGCGTTTTACCGGAGCCAACGTCGCCCTGCACCAGGCGCATCATCGGCACGTCCAGCGCCATATCGTGTTCAATCTCGGCGGTAACCCGCGCCTGCGCGCCGGTGGGCTTAAAGGGCAGGGAGGCCAGCAGTTGGTTTTTCAGGGTATCGTTGGCGCCGAGCGGCAGGGCGTGATAGCGCTGGGCGCCTGCCCGCAGCGCCAGCATGCTGAGGTTATGCGCCAGCAGCTCTTCCAGAATCAGACGCTGCTGCGCCGGGTGCTTGCCGCTTTCCAGCTCGCTAAGTTGCAAGGAGGGCGGCGGGCGGTGCAGCGTACGCAGCGCCTCCGGCAGGCTCATCATCCCCTGCGCCAGCTCCGGCGGCAGGAGTTCGCTAATCGCGCAGGTTTCCAGGAGCTCAAGCGCCTGATCGGTGAGCTTGCGCAGGGTCGCCTGCTTGATGCCTTCGGTGGTCGGATAGACTGGGGTTAACGTTTCCTGCAGCTCCGGAGTACTCATATCGCCTTGGACGCGATATTCCGGGTGGATCATCTCGGCGCCGTACTTCCCGCGTTTGGCTTCACCGTAGGCCAGCACCCGACGACCGGTCGCGAGGCTGTTTTTCATCGCCGCGTTGAAGTTGAAAAAGCGCATGGTGAGGATGCCGGTGCCGTCGCTGATCTGGCAGGTCATCATCCGCCGGCCGCCGAAGGTGATATTGCTGTTGAGCACTTCACCTTCCACGGTGGCATAAACTCCGGGAAGTAGCTCGGCTATCGGGTAAAGATGGGTGCGATCTTCGTAGCGTAAAGGCAGGTGCAGCAGCAGATCCTGTACCGTATGCAGGCCAATCTTCGCCAGTTTGCTGCTCTGCGCAGCGCCCACACCGGTGAGTGAACTGAGCGGAACGGCATCTAACAGGCGGCCTGACATTGGGTTTACCTCGCAGCCTGCATGGTAGCCCACCACGCGGCATCGGCTTCCACTTCGCCCTGCTCGTTAACGTGGGGGTAAGGCAGACCTTTTTGTCTGGCGACGCGGGCCAGCACCGGATAGCCGCCTTCGAACAGCAGGCGCTGCTGCTCTTGTGGCGGCAGCATGCTGTTGGCGCGTTGGTACATCCCGGCATTCTGCCGCTGGCGCTGCGCCTCGTAGAGGATCAGCGCCGAGGCGACGGAGACGTTCAGCGACTGCACCATGCCGATCATCGGGATAATGATGTCCTGATCGGCCAGCGCCAGCGCTTCCTGGGTGATGCCGGTTTTCTCCTGGCCCATCAGGATGCAGGTTGGACGCGTATAGTCGATTTCACGAAAATCGATGGCTTTGTCGGAAAGGTGAGTGGCAAGAATTTGCATGCCCTGGCCTTTCAGGTGGCCGACGGCATCTGCGATAGTGCGGTGGGTTTTAACCTGCACCCAGCTGTTGCTGCCCGCGGCGGCGGAGGCCATGGTACGCATCCGGCTGCTCGGCCAGACGGCATGCACTTCGTGTACGCCAACGGCATCTGCGGTCCGGATGACCGCAGAGACGTTATGAGGCTTATGGACCTGCTCCATGCAGACCGTCAGGTCAGGCTGACGCCTGGCGAGCATCTCGCAGATACGCTCGTAGCGCTTTGAGTTCATAAAGCTAGTTTCGGTTACGGGTGACTTTAATCACGTCCGGCATGACGCGGATTTTGCGCATGATATTCGCCAGATGCACGCGGTCGCGCGCGGTCAGGCGGATAAAGGCGCTGTATACGCGGCCATCTTTCTCTTCCGTATTCAGGCTCTGGATATTGGAAGACGCGGTGTTGATCGCCGCCGTCAGGTTAGCCAGCGCGCCCTGGTGGTTAAACATGTCCACCTTGATTTCGGTGATGAACTCCTGAGCGGTCTCTTTATCCCACTCAACCGCCATAAATTTCTCCGGCTCTTTCTGGTAGCCGCGAATGTTACGACATGATTCATGGTGGATAACCAGCCCTTTACCCGGGCTGACGTGGGCGATAATCGGGTCACCTGGAATTGGACGACAGCACTTGGCGAAGGTGATCAACACGCCATCGGCGCCTTTGATTGGCAGATGACCGTGGTTCGACGCGTTAGCCGGTACCGGCGCCGCAGCGGCTTCGCCCTGCTGCAGGTTTTTTGCCACCACGACGCTCATGGCGTTGCCCAGACCGATTTCCGCCAGCAGATCGTCAAGCGAGGCCAGCTTCATGCGATCGAGTTCGCGCTGGATATTCTCCGGTGGGATCTCGGCGAGTTTGCGGCTTCCGCCCAGCGCGTGATTGAGCAGACGACGGCCAAGGCTGACCGAATCGTCGCGCTTAAGGTTTTTCAGCAGCTGACGGATCTTGGCGCGCGCTTTCGAACTGACGACAAAGTTCAGCCAGGCGGCGTTCGGGCGAGCGCCCGGCGCGGTGATAATTTCGACAGTCTGACCGCTGGAGAGCGGCTGCGACAGCGGATAGGGCTGACGGTCGACGCGCGCGCCGACGCAGGCATGACCGATATCGGTATGCACCGCGTAGGCGAAGTCCACCGGCGTGGCGCCGGCAGGCAGTTCGACAATGCGCCCTTCCGGGGTGAAAACGTAAATCTCATCGGGGAACAGATCGGGTTTTTTAAGCCTATGCTTTCTGACCACACGCTTTCCCTTTGCCAGGATGTAACGCCGAATACGGCAGAGGGCAAGCCTATGATGTATGCGATGGTCTGGGCAGAAAATGATAATACACTGGTGCAGATTGGCGTAACGCCGGACAGATTGCTGGAATGGATGCAGAGCAGCGATATCAGCAAGATTGTGGGGCGGTTGCCGTTGGTTGAAGGTATGTCGATTTATGTTGTGGAGAATGCGACAGGAACGGTGCTTGCCGCAACGAATGATGATATACTGGGGTATGAGATTTTTCCTGAAGACAGAATACAGGATTCTCTGGAGGAAGGAAAACGCTATCAGAAAACAGTTTCGTTCCATAACAGCAGCCGTTATGTTGTCTATGAAAAAATGGGGGAATATGATATTCTCGTTTCCTATAAAATTCGTGCCGCGAATAAAACCTTACCGCTTTCTATGGCAGAATTTGCGCTCATTCTGATTGCGGCACTCCTGCTGCTCACGCGAGTGACAAGAAGCTACATCAATTATCTGGAGCGGCAGGGGCGTGAGCTGCGTACCTCCAATATGGCAAAGACGGATTTTCTACGCCGCATGAGCCATGATATCCGCACGCCGCTGAATGGGATTCGGGGCGTGACTGCGATTGCCGAGTATTATGCGGATGACATGGAAAAGCAGGCGGAGTGCCGCCATAAGGTAATGCAGGCATCCGGCTTTCTGATGGAGCTGGTTAATAATGTGCTGAATATGAATAAGCTGGAATCCGGTGAAATGAAACCGGAAAATAAGCCGTTTGATTTGATTGAGCTTTTGAAAGAAACAACGAGTATCGTTGAGATGCAGGGACAGGAATATGCCATCCATTTTCAGATGCAGATGGGAAAGCATAAATATCGTCATTTGATTGGCAGTCCGCTTTATCTGAAACAGGTTTTGCAGAATATCGGCGGCAATGCGGTGAAATATAACCGCGCGGGCGGAGCAGTCACGTTTGCTTCTGAGGATGTTGCGTATCCCGATGGGCGCGTGGTGGTAAAATTCACCTGTACGGATACGGGGCGCGGCATGAGCAGGGAATTTCTCGCGCATGCCTTTGAACCGTTTTCGCAGGAAAATACGGA
>ERZ791803.117-NODE-117-length-65994-cov-4.493183_pt1 | contig 65994 bp, 64 predicted proteins | sample MGYA00510307_ERZ791803 | MGnify/ENA primary metagenome ERZ791803 (study PRJEB30046, sample SAMN00791963) | human gut metagenome | study: EMG produced TPA metagenomics assembly of the A metagenome-wide association study of gut microbiota in type 2...
ATGCGTCTGCATTTCCGAAGTGATCTTGTTGGGGCGTGCCTGCCCCAAACCCTGCCGAGTAACAATAAAGTTCATAATTGTTCCATGGACTGAGTATAACACATCCTTCGATGATACACTACTCCTCTTTTTGCAAAAATCCAATTATCTTTGGTGACCTGTCGTGAGATGCAATTATTTCATGTCGTTTCACCAATCACTTGACTTGGTTTGAAAAAACACAGAGCATATGATACAATAGAACAAATAATGTTGTCTACCGAGAAAGGAAGTGTCTTTCCATGAAAAAAATCCATAAGTTCTTTTCTAAAGATTTGCTCCATATTCTTGGTGCTGTTGGGATTTTTGTTGCTTTTCTGATTTCTATCGCCTATAAGCAAGTTGGAATCGGGGCACTCATAGCTGCGTGGCTTATTGCTATGGCAATTATCGGGGTAGCATGGATTACAGACATCCGCAAAGCAGACCTGCTGAAAAACGGAAAGATTGTTTCCGGAAAAGTTAATGCAGTAAAAAGGGTTCACATAAAATTCCACATGAGTACCTATCACCTTGCTGATGAAGATGTAATTTATCCTTGGGTGATTCGGTACCAATACAAGATTGGAAAAGACACTTATTATGGACAGTCCCATTGGTTTTGGTTCAACCCTCTCGTGAGCAAGGGAACACCTATAAAGGTGACTATTGACCCTCAAAACCCAGAAAGAAGCATTGTTGCTGCATGGGAAAGTTAATAGATTGTTTCTTTCCTCTATGATAACGGAAATTTCAAAGGAGCGTAATCTCCTTTGGCACACGACTTTGGAACAAAGTCTAGTGTGTTACACCTCGATAGAGGTGTGCCGCTCCCAGACACAAAAAGTCCCATGGCCAACACCTCGGCGGTGTGGTCATGGGACTTAATGCTTTTTAGGCCTAGCGGAGTGAACAGTAACCAATCCTGACATCCAGTTGCCGTGTCATTTGTTGAATACTGTTTTACGAACAGTCTGCGGACGTGAAGACCCACCATTATATCATCAGCTTCGACCCGAAGGACGCAGTAGAGAACGGCCTGACCATGGAGCGGGCGCAAGCCCTATATGCAGAAGCCCCGCGATTGGCGTGAGGGCATGAAGCACTCCAGCACAGCCCAGACCATGCGGCACTTGCGTGTTGAGGTCATGGAGCTGTGCGAGGGTGCCGGACTGTACCAGATCGACCTGCTCAACGGCTCGAAGGAGCGCGTGAGCGAAGCGGAGTATTGGGCGCGTAGGCGCGGTCAGATGAAACTTGACCGTGAGAATGCTGCCCTTACCGCAACTGGACAGCAGCCCCGGCAGAAGAAGTTTGAAACCGTAAAAGATACCCTGCGGAAACAGATTTCTTCGGTGCTGTACCGTGCCACCAGCTTTGAAGATTTTTCTGATAGGCTTATGCAGCAGTACGGCATCACCGTCAAGGAAAGCCGTGGGTGTCTGAGCTATCTGCCCGCTGGCAGAACAAAGTTTATCCGAGCGAAACATCTCGGTGACAAGTTCGATAAGGCGGCAGTGCTTGCCACGTTGCAGGCAAACGCCGAACGCAAACCCAAGGCGCAGTTCAAGCAGGATACCATCGGGAAACTGATCGACATCCAGTCGAGGATGACCGAGGGCAAGGGCATCGGCTATAAGCGTTGGCTCACGAAACACAATCTCAAAGTTATGGCACAGACCGTGAAGCTTCTGCAGGAAAAGGGCTTGACCGACGAGGACGCCCTGAACCAGCGCATCACCGAACTGGAAACCAAGTATCACGACTCGCTGGCGGTGGTGAAAGACCTCGAAGGTCGCATGAAAGCCAACAATGAGCTGCGCTATCACATCGCAGCCTACACCAGCACCAAGAATGTCGCACAGCAGTTAAAGACTGCCAAACGACCCGCAGCCTTTGAGGAGCAGCACCGTGCAGAGCTGACAGCGTACCGGGCGGCAGTGGCCTATTTCAAGGCAATCGACATCACCAAGCTGCCCAGCCCGAAAAAGCTGGAAGCCGAGTACAATGCAATGGCATCCGAAAAGGCAAGGTTCTACGAGCAGTACAAGGAAGTCAAGGAAGAACTGCTCAAACTGAAAGCCGCAAAGCAGAATGTTGCGTCCTTTTTCCGGGAGGAAGAACAGACGCAGCAGGAGAGATAAAGGAGTGTGCGTATGATCAACCTGAAAATTGACCCGGAGTTCCAGTCCCAGATTCCCCCTCTGACCGATGATGAATTTAAGCAGCTTGAAGAAAATATCCTCAAGGAAGGCAAGCTGCTTTCTCCTTTGATCGTTTGGAATAACATCCTTGTTGACGGACACAATCGTTATGAGATCGTTCAGGAACATCCCGAAATCTCTTTCTCCACGATGCCACTCCCGTTTGAAAGCCGAGAAGAAGTTCTCGCTTGGATTTGTAAGAACCAGTTGGGGCGGCGCAACCTCACCCCGGAGCAGAAGTACTACCTGATGGGCAAACAGTATGAAGCCGAAAAAGCCGCGCACGGCGGTGATCGCAAGAGCAGCGATGCAAAATCAAGTTCGCTAAATGCGAACTTGATCGACAGCACCAAAACCTGCGACCGAATCGCAGAAGAAAACGGTGTGAGCAAGGACACCGTTATCCGCGCCTCGAAGTATATGAAAGGCGTGGAGATTGCGGAAGAACTGATGCCGGGCTTAAAGCAGAGCATCCTGTCCGGACAGATGAAAGTGTCCAAAGCGGATATGCACCGCCTTGCCAGGGCGGCCTACAATGACCGTGCACAGACCTTGCAGGATATTCTGCACCCGGAGCTGAAGGTGGAACCGAAGCCTGACGCTGACGGTGTGATTCGTGTTCCGGGCAAAGCTCCTGTCATGCCATTCCGAAAGTTTGAATCGATTTACGACAGCGATGCTTACCCGGAAGATCTGCGGTACAGGTATGTAGCATTGGAAGATGTGACCACTCGTTTCCGCATTGCGTTCAACTATCAGTTGGAGCAAATGCCCGATAATGCACAGCGTGATGTGATTCTGGAGATCATTCACAAGCACAAGGACTACCTTGCTTCTCTGGAAGCCGCACTCGCAGATGTTAAAGACCAGACAGCATAACATCAGGCACATGGTATGCTGTTCACAGATGTCCAAAGGAGCGTGCGTTTGAACAAAAAGAAAAAGTCCACAAACATTTCCCCTTACCCCGATGATGTCATCGACCGTCTGGCACGGGCATTCTACCCGGCGATCCTTGCCTGCTGGAACAGCGAGGAAGGGCAGAGGGAGTTTGCCGCATGGCAGGCGGAACAGGCTCATCACACCGCCAGCAAAGAGAAACAGAGCGTTCCCGACGGGGAACGCCCTGTTGTACATATCGTTATCGTCTGTGGTCTTTGGCAGGGTGCGTCCTATTCAGGGGCGCACCCTGTTTTTATTTTGAGCCTCAGCCCTCTGCTTTCTGAACCAGAATCGTCAGCTGCTTCTGAACGCTGTCATCTGCTGTGACAGTCAGATGAATTTCGCCGGCAGCTTCTCCTGCACGGACCACCGCCATGCAGCAGCCGTCAAAGGTCTCGCTTTCCGGGGTGTCGTAACGCTCCTCGGAGCAGGGGTTTGCGCTGCCTACGGCTTCCAGAATGCCTGCACCTTCCAACTCCACCTTCAGGGTGTGCTTGGTGTGCAGATCTGCGGTGCCATTTGCATCCACGAATTGGATCATCACAAAGGCGGCATCCTCGCCGTTGGCTTGCAGGGTCTTACGATCTGCTGTAAGGGTCATCTGTGCATCCTGTGCGGTGCGCAGCGTGAACTCGCCGTCACACAAACCGCCGGTATAGCCCACAGCCTTCAGCTCGCCGGGAGTGTAGGGCACACTGTAGGTGGCGGTAAAATCCACCATGGCACGGCGGCCCAGAGAAGCTCCGTTCAGGAACAGCTCCACCTCCTCCGAGGCGGAGTACACATCCACCGAAGCCGTCTGCCCTTCAAAACCGGGCCATGTCCAACTGGAAAGGTTATCCTTGAACATCCAAGGGGTCTTGCTGGAGGTCTGACCGTTGCGCTCCATCCGCAGCACTGCCAGATAGGGTGCCTTCCGCAGACCGTAAACGCTCTCCCGGAGATAGCTGATGGGGCGGCGGTTGCCCAGCAAATCCAGATCTCCAATGTAGGCAGTGCGTTCCGGGTAAATGCTGCTAAAGTTGGCACCGCCATCGTAATGGAAGATGCCGCAGCCGGCCTCTCCCAGATAATCGTAGCCGGCCCATGTGAAGTCGCCGATCATGTGGGGGTTTTCCTCCACGATGCGCCACAGCCGCACGATATCTGCCGGGTAGGTCTCGGTACCCAGCACTGCCTTGTGGGGATGCAGCTCATGCTCCAGCACGTGGCGTCCGGTAAGGTAGTTCAGACCGATCACATCGCAAGAATCCTCGCAGCCGGACAGCGCTTCGGTCAGCAGCGGATGGGTGGCAAAGTAGTCCCCCTTTTCCCCGGACATCAGGCTCATAAAGCTGTTCAGGGCATTGCTGCCGCCGCCATCGCCGCCGGAGGGACCGGGCTGCGCCGGGAACTTTCGCATCACATCCCCCATGATCTCCCGCAGACGGTAACCGGCAGCCATCAGACCGTTAAGGGCGTTGGTGGTGTAGCGGGTGGGGTCCAGCTCCCGGAAGGTGTTGCAAAGCCGACGGTTGGTCTCTGCGCCGCTTTCCGAGCCTGCCTCGGAGATCTCGTTGCCCACACAGTACAAAATCACACTGGGGTGGTTGTAGTCCTTGGCTACCATCTTTTGAATGGTCTGCTTCCAGTCCTGCTCAAAGTACAGGGCATAGTCGTAGGGATTCTTCCGCAGGTTCCATACGTCGCTCAGCTCGTCCATCACCAGCACACCGTACCGGTCGCAGGCATCCAGCAGCGCCCGCCCTGCCGGGTGATGGGAGGAGCGGATGGCATTGAAGCCCGCTTCCTTCAGTTGACGGATGCGGCGCTCCTCGGCATCGGGCAGGGTAGCTGCACCCAGAATGCCGTTGTCGTGGTGGATGCAGGCACCTCGCAGCTTGACGGTCTGCCCATTGATGCGTACCCCATGCGCTGCATCGATGCTCAGGGTACGGATGCCGAAGCTGGTCTCTTCCCGGTCCAGTTCTTCCTCGCCCTCCAGCACCTGCAGGGTGCTGGTGTAGAGGTTGGGGTCCTCAGGGCTCCACAGAGCCGGGCTGTCCACGCAGTACCGGAAGGAGACGGTTCTGCTTTCGCCGGGCCGGAGCAGGAGATTCTGCCGGTCGGTGAGCACTGCCGTGCCCTCCCGGCAGATGGTCTGCTGCAGGGTCACCCGTTCTGTAACAGTGCTGGCAGACTGCACCTGTGCCGTCACATCCAGCAGGGCAAAGCCCTCGCCCGCCTCCCGGGTGGTAATACGCACAGTATCCTGCGGCAGATAGACCTTGTTGCCCACCAGCAGCCGCACCGGGCGGTAGATACCGCTGCCGGTATACCAGCGGCTGTTGGGTTCCAGACTGTTGTCTGCAATGACCTTCAGCAGGTTGTCGGCACCATATTTCAGGTAGGGGCCAGCCTCCACGGTAAACTCCGCATAGCCGTTCACGTTCCGGGTCAGCAGCCAGCCGTTCAGGTAGACCAGCGCCGTCTGGTACACGCCCTCAAACACCAGCGACACCGGCTTGCCCTGCCACGCCTGGGGTGCGGTGAAATGCTTCTGAAAAATGTACTCGCCGCCGGGGTAGAAACCGGTCTGTGCACCGTTTTTCGTGTCCGGGGTGCGGGCTTCATGGATCATGGCATCGTAGGGCAGATGTACGGTTTTGGTCTGGGTATTTCCCAGAAAGGAATTCATCCGGGAATTGCCATCGCCCTTTTCTACTGTCCAATCTGCGTTGAAATTCTGTCGAATCATGCCTGTGCCTCTTTCTGATGTTCAGCATCCCACTTCTTATTGGCCTTTTCCACATCCAGGAAAGCCAGCAGCACCGTGATAATGATGCCGATCACGAAGGGGAAGGTGATGTACAGGTTGAAGATCATCCGAATGGCGCTTTCGCTCTGGACCGTTGCGGTGCCCACAAAGCCGCCCAGCTTCAGCAGCCAGCCCACAGCCGCAGTACCGATGCCGCCGCCGACCTTCACGCCCAGAGAGGAGCAACTGTACATCATACCGTCCATGTGGATGCCGGTGGTGCGTGTGGTGTAGCCGCTGGCCTCAGCGATCAGGGCATTCAAAGAGCCGCTGAGGGTACCTGCAAAGATGCCCTTAATGAACATGAACAGCAGGAACATGGAAAGGTTCTTCTGCATGGCAAAGTAGATCATGGGAATGCCCAGCACGCTGCTGATGGCGTAGCCCCAGAAGTTGACCTTCTGCATACTGCCGGTCTTTTTGATGAGGACAGGCGCAATGGCCAGTGCGATGATAACGGGGAACATCTTCATCATGGAGAACTGACCCAGCAGGCTGCCATCGCCCCAGTAATAGGTGGCGCAGAACACACCGGCACCGGTGGTCAGGTTGCTCATGATGTAGTATACGATGTAGATGGCAAGAATCATCAGGTAATACTTGTTGTGGATCAGGATCTTAGCGGTCTCGGCAAAGCCATGCTTTTTCTCCTTGGCAACTGCTTTGCCTTCCTCTGCGGCTTCGCTGGTGTTATCGCTCAGTTCTTCCTCCGGCAGCTCTTTAACAGCAAGGCAGCTGATGATGTTGACCACCAGACCAACGATAGCGAAGATCAGAGCCGTGGTACGCCAGCCTGCGGCACCGCTGCCGAACTTCTCCACCATGCCGGTAACGGCAAAGCCCATAAAGATGTTGGTGACGACCGTAAACATAAAACGGAAGGAGCCCAACTGCACACGCTCATTGTTGTTCTTGGTGATCAGCGCCACCAGAGAGGAATAGGCAATGCCGTTGGCAGTATAGAACACTGCATTCAGTGCCGTGTACACGATGAAGAAGTAAATGTACTGCATGGTGGTGCTGCCAGCCGGGATGGCAAACAGCAAAAACAGGCAGAGGGAAACGCCTACCTGGCCAAACAGCATCCAGGGACGAGCCTTGCCCAGCTTGGAGTGGGTGCGGTCGATCAGGGTGCCAAAGATCACATCGCTGATGCCGTCCAGAACCTTGGAGGCCAGCATCAAAGAGCCGATGATGGCGCTGTCCAGACCCAGTGTTCCGGTCAGATAAAGCAGTACAAAGCTGGAAACCAGACCATAGGAGCAGTTAGAGGCCAGATCACCGGAACCGTAGGCCAGCTTCTGATACCATTTCAGATATTTTTTCTCTGTCGTTGCAGGTGCAGACATGGGGATTCTCCTTTCAAGACGTGCTGTATCATTCTCTGCGACAGAATGCGTCTGTCGCTTTACATTTTTTCAAAAGCACTCTATAATAAAGCCATCGGCCACACAGCTTTTACAGAATGTTTTTGTATTGTGCCTATATTTTAGCAATTCCGTTCACATTCCACAATGACAGCATCGTGTGCCGCATCTATCAGAGTGTATCATATTCGCACATTACAGAAAAGGAGACGCTTTCATGAAACCGGATTCCACCAGCTACGAGAATATTTTGGAGGTTGAAAATCAGGGCAGTCAGCTCTCTACCTTCTACAAGATCATGTCCCCGGTGCAGATCACGCTGGAGTCCTGTACCGGTCTGGGGGAAACCGACCAATACAGCATTCAGATGTTCTCACCGAATGGCTGCTGGCTGCATGAAAACTCTATGGATGCTTTGTTCCGTGCGCTCAGCTCCCGTCCGCTGCACCGCCACGATTATTTTGAGCTGATGCTGGTGCTGGAAGGAGAGGTCATCCAACAGATCGAGGAAAAAGAATATCCCTACCGTGCCGGGACCTGCTGTCTGGTGAACCGCAGCATCCTCCATAACGAACGGTTCACAGGCCCTGCCAAGCTCTGTTTTATTGGTCTGTCCGTAGATTTTGTCCGCAGCCTGACGGAATCTGCATCCCTGCAATTATTTGAAGCCGAGCGTCATCTGCCGGAAAATCCTGTTTTGCAATTCATGCTGGCAAATCTGGGCCAGGACCTCCGGAAGGAGTACCAGGACCTTTTCCCCACACCGGAAAACACCGATAGCGTTCAAGCCCTGACAGCGCTCATCGCCCGCATGACCCACATCCTGCACGAACCCAGTGCCGCCGCCACCTATTATTTGAAGGGCGCACTTTGCGAACTGTTCGATTTTCTGTTGTCCGGGTTCTACGTCACCCCGGTGCACCTGAGCAGCAGCCCCGAAAGCCTGCTCTTTTTACGCATCAGCCGTTTGCTGGAGGATACCGATGGTCGGCTGCCTCGCAGCGAACTGGCACGGCTTTTGAATTACAATGGCAGCTACCTCAATTCCATCGTCCAGCGGCGCACCGGTCTGTGCCTTTTTGATTATGGCATGACTTTCTGTTTCCAGAAGGCTGAACGGCTGCTGCGGGAAACAACACTTTCCGTCAGTGAAATCGCCCTACAACTCAAATTTACCAACCGCACCCACTTCTACGAACTGTTCCGGCAAAAGTACGGCATGACCCCGCAACAATGGCGCAAGATGCAGAAAAGCGCAGAGCACTCTGAATAAGGTGCTCTGCGCTTTTCTCTTAATCTTCTAGCCCATGGCTCCCGGTTACGTTTTTCAAGTATTCTTCTAGATTGCCGTTCAGAATCAAGTCCGCATAGCCCAGCGGGTCATTGTAGATGAGGTAGTCCAGTTCTGACCTCTGCGCCACGGTCACATCCAGCGCATCCTCGACCCTGGTGCAGTCAATGGAAATTTTTCTCCCATCTTGGAGAGTCAACTCCACGCATCCGGTATCCATGTTGAACGAACAGGCTCTTGCATCGTACTTCATAATCGCATCCTCCAAATCTTGTTATCAGCTTACGGTCTATGACAAGGTATCGGAGTTTTACGCCGTCCACGGGAGCCTTCATTGTTGTACCCGAAGAAAACGAAAAATCCGAACCCTTCTCCAATCGGAAACAGGTTCGGATTTTTCTTGTTTGGTGGGCGCGGGTGGATTCGAACCACCGAAGCTGAAAAGCAGCAGATTTACAGTCTGTCCCCATTGGCCACTCGGGAACACGCCCATATTCTTTTCGTGTCCGTTGCCGGACGACTTGCTTATTTTATCATAGGTTTCTGGATTTGTCAACCTCTTTTTTTCATTTCTTTTCTTTTTTTGTCAATACAATGATCCATATTTTCATGCACGCTTCATAAAAGCCCTGTCTGAAAAGTCATACTCATTCGTCAAATTTTGCAAAATTGTGAATTTTTTGTATTTTTTCGGTGGACAAGCATCCGGCGGGAGTGCTACAATAGTCTTTGTTCTTTCCCGTCCGCTTGCGGGCGGCGGGAGTTTCACACACAAACAGGAGGAACTTTCATGTTCGAAAAAATCTTTCACCTGAAAGAAAACCACACCGACGTCAAGACCGAGGTCATGGCAGGCATCACCACCTTCATGACGATGGCCTACATCCTTGCGGTCAACCCCAGCATCCTTTCCGCTTCCGGCATGGATGCAAATGCCGTCCTGATCGCCACCTCTCTGGCATCCTTCGTCGGCACCGCCCTGATGGCTCTGCTGGCCAACTACCCCTTCGCGCTGGCTCCCGGCATGGGCCTGAACGCCTACTTTGCCTATACCGTCGTCCTCACGATGGGCTACAGCTGGCAGCTGGCCCTGATGGCCGTCTTTGTCGAGGGCATCATCTTCATCGTGCTGAGCCTGACCAACGTCCGTGAGGGCATCTTCAACGCCATCCCCATGACCCTCAAGAGCGCAGTCAGCGTGGGCATCGGCCTGTTCGTTGCCTTTGTCGGCCTGCAGAACGCAAAGCTCATCGTCAACAGCGACTCCACCCTCGTCACCTACCAGCACTTCAAGGGCGAGACCTTCTCCTCTGTGGGCGTGGGCGCCATCCTCGCACTGCTGGGCGTGGCCATCACCGCCATCCTGCTGGTGAAGAAGGTCAAGGGCGGCATCCTCTACGGCATCCTTATCACCTGGGTGCTGGGCATCGTCTGCGAGCTGACCGGCATCTATGTGCCGAACCCCGACGCCGGTATGTACACCGTCATCCCCACCAGCTTCGTCAGCTTCGACTTCTCCGCTCTGGGCAAGACCTTTGGTCAGGTGTTCAAGACCGATTTCTCCGGCGTGGGCATCCTGAACTTCTTCGCCGTCATGTTCTCCTTCCTCTTCGTTGACCTGTTCGACACCCTGGGTACCCTCATCGGTGTTGCTTCCAAGGCCGATATGCTGGACGAGGAGGGCAAGCTGCCCCGCATCAAGGGCGCTCTGATGGCCGACTCCATCGCCACCTGCGCCGGCGCTGTGCTGGGTACTTCCACCACCACCACCTTCGTCGAGAGCGCTTCCGGCGTCACCGAGGGCGGCCGCACCGGCCTGACCTCCATGACCACCGGTATCCTCTTCCTGCTGGCCGTGGTATTCAGCCCCCTGTTCCTGACCATTCCTTCCTTTGCAACGGCTCCGGCCCTCATCATCGTGGGCTTCTACATGATGGGTTCCGCCATCAAGATCGACTTCTCCGACCCCAGCGAGGGCATTCCCGCCTTCCTGACCATCCTGGCTATGCCCACTGCCTACAGCATCTCTGAGGGCATCGCCATCGGCGTCATCTCCTGGACCATCATCAATGTGGTCACCGGCAAGGCCAAGGAGAAGAAGATCAGCCCCCTCATGTATGTGCTGACCGTTCTCTTCATCCTGAAGTACGTCCTGCTGTAAGCACCTGCTCTGAACCCGGGACCATCCCCAAAAACAAAACCAGAGCCTCCTGCCCTTGTGCGGAGGCTCTGGTTTTTTGTTGTCTGCTTGCAGGGGGCGGCTGTGGGGGCTTAGCCGCCGAACAGCCCGAAAAAGCTGGTGTGGGTGAATCCCAGCACCAGAAACAGGACGATGAGGGCGAACAGCACCCCGATGATGATGTCCATCTGGTGGACCGTCAGCGGGAATTTATCGTAGAGCTTCTCTTTCGGGTTGACGAAATCGGGATCATTGTTGTTGAGGAACGTTTTGCGGCCCTCCGGAGCCTCTGCACGGGCTGCTTCGAGCTTGGCCTGCTCCTGCTCCAGCTGAGCTTCACGAGCGGCCAGAGCGGCTTCCCGCCGGGCCAGCTCCGCCTCGCGGGCGGTTTGTTCTTTTTCGGTCATAGTGTTTCTCCTGCCTTTAGATGAAGTTTTCCTTTTCGGGAAGGCTCTCCCTTTGGGAGAGCTGGCGCGTGAGCGCCTGAGAGGGCAAGCTCAGTGCGACAGAGCCTCCCTACAGCGATACACTGGCTCCTTGTCAAAACCATGTTATCGCCATGCTTATGTTTCTCTGGCAGCATCCTTGCCCTCTCCGTCATTGCTCCGCAATGCCACCTCTCCCAAAGGGAGAGGCTTTGGCTCACAGTCAAGTGCTCCATTATTATAACAAAGTGGGCCGCCCACTGCAACGAGTGGACGGCCCGATAGGCGCTCTCTTGGGGAAATTACTTCTTTGCGAGGTACTTGCGAATATCGATGGCAACAGCCACGATGATGACAAGGCCCTGCACGATGTAAGTGTAAGAAGAGTTGACGTTCATGAACTGCAGAGCGACCTTCATCAGCTCGAAGACCAGCACGCCGACGAGGATGCCGGGGACAGTGCCGACACCGCCGGTGGTGGAGACGCCGCCGATGGTAGAAGCTGCGATAGCGTCCAGCTCATAGCCCATTGCAGTGTTGACGGATGCGCCGCCGGACTTTGCAGCCAGCAGGCAGCCTGCCAGACCGAACATGCAGGAGGCCAGGATGTAGATGCGGATCTTGGTGGCGTAAACGTTGACACCGGCCACCTCGGCAGCAGCCTCGTTGCCGCCGATAGCGTACATGTACTTGCCGTGACGGGTCTTGTTGTACAGGAACCAGAAGCAGCAGGCCACGAAGAGGGCGATGATGATCAGCACAGGAACACCGAAGAGGGTGTTGGAGGCCAGAGAGGTGAAGTCCTTGTTCAGAGAGCCGATGGGGGTACCGCCGGTGTAGACCAGGCAGATACCGTAGACCACCTGCTGCATACCCAGGGTAGCGATGAAGGGCTGGACCTTCAGGTAACTGACCACGAGGCCGTTGCACAGACCCACGATGGCGCAGATGGCGATGACGAGGATGAAGACCACGGGGGTGGGCAGGGTGGGCATATTGGGGTAGAACTTACCGGCAGCGCCCTCGGTCTGCGCAAAGATGCAGGCCAGGCAGGCGGCGAAACCAGCCAGACGGCCTGCGGACAGGTCGTTACCGGTGGTGATCAGACAGCCGGAGATGCCCAGAGCGATGATGTAGCGGATAGAGACGTTCTTGAACAGGTTGATGATATTGGCCAGTGCGAAGAAGTTGGGGTGGATGATGCCGACGATGAGGGACACGGCCAGCATCAGGACGATGATAGCGTTGTTGCCCAGCCACTTCTTTACAGACTTGCCCGTTACTTTCTTGGTAGCTTCCACGATAGACAGCCTCCTTGTTTACTGATTGGCCGCCGCCGCTTCGGGCGCGGTCTCGAACTGGGTCGCCAGAGCCATGATGTTCTCTTGCGTAGCATCCTTGCCGTCGATGAAGCCGGTGATGCGGCCATCGCACATGACCATGACGCGGTTGGACATACCGATGATCTCGCTCATTTCGGAGGAGATCATGATGATGCTCTTGCCCTGCTTGGCCAGGTCGGCGATGATGCAGTAGATCTCATATTTTGCGCCGACGTCGATGCCTCGGGTGGGCTCGTCCAGAATGAGGACATCGGGGTTGTTGGCCAGCCAGCGGGCGATCAGCACCTTCTGCTGGTTGCCGCCGGAAAGGCTCTTGATCGCCGTTTTGGGGCTGGGGACCTTGATGGCCATCTTCTCTTTGTTGGTAGCCACCAGCTCGAGGATCTTCTTGTCGTCCAGCATGATGGGACCCTTGCGCAGGGCGTCCAGAGAGGCGATGGAGATGTTATCGGCCACGCTCAGCACGCCCATGATGCCGGTGGCGCGGCGGTCCTCGGTCAGCAGAGCCACGCTGTGCTGGATGGCGTCGCGGGGCTGCTTGATGGCGACTTCCTGACCCTTGATCCACACCTTACCGGCGGTGTGAGCGCGCAGGCCGAAAATGCCTTCCATCAGCTCGGTGCGCTGTGCGCCCACCAGGCCGGCCACACCCAGGATCTCGCCCTTCTTCAGCTCGAAGCTGCAGTGGCGGAAAGAGCGCGGATGGATGGAGGTGAAGTCTTCCACCTTCATCATGATCTCGTCGGAGGGGTGGTTCTCCAGCGGAGGATACAGGTTGGACAGTTCACGGCCGACCATCTTGGCGATGATCTCTTCTTTGGTCATGTTGGCGACGTCCCACTTACCGATATAATGACCATCACGCATGATGGTGACTTCGTCGGCGATGACCTTGATCTCGTCCATCTTATGGCTGATGTAGACCAGAGCGACGCCCTGCTCTTTCAGCTCGTTCATGATGCGGAACAGGGACTCGACTTCGTTCGCAGTCAGCGAGGAAGTCGGCTCATCCAGGATCAGCACCTTGCAGTTTGCGGAAACAGCCTTTGCAATTTCCACCATCTGCATCTGTGCGATGCTCAGGCTGCCCAGCTTCGCGTGGGACTTGATATCCAGCTTGAGCTTTTTCAGCAGTTCGTCGGTGTCCTTATACATCTTGGCGTGGTCCACGATGGTGATGGGGCCAGCCTTCTTGGTGGGGTAGCGGCCCAGCCAGATGTTCTCGGCCACAGTACGGGCCGGGATAGGCTGCAGCTCCTGATGCACCATCGCGATGCCGCGGTTCAGTGCATCCAGCGGGGTGGGGATGTTGACCTTTTCGCCTTCGTACTCGATCTCGCCCTCGTCCATCTTGTAAATGCCGAACATACATTTCATCAGGGTGGACTTACCGGCACCGTTCTCGCCCATCAGGGCCATGACTTTGCCGGGGCGGAGCTCCAACTGCGCGTGGTCCAGCGCTTTCACGCCGGGGAAGGTCTTTACCACGCCTTTCATTACCAGACGGTATTCTGACATTCCTCAGAGCCTCCTTGTCTTTGGGTCTTGGAAAGTGCGTCTTTTTCCGGCGGGCTCTTAAAACAAGGCGCGTGCGCGGAGATATTTTCTCGCACGCACGCGCTTTTTTAGCTTTTAATTAAGCCTTATTGGTTCACTGCGCACCTTGCAACGATAGGGTTTCGGCTGCTTACTTGATGTACTGTGCAGCGTTCTCCTTGGTGACCTTGACGTAGTCGACCCAGTAGTACTGCTCGACCTTGCTGCCCTCGACGTACAGCTTGGTAGCAGCTGCGGCAGCGGTAGCCTGGCCCACGTCATCGTTCAGAACGGTGCCGGTCATGTTGCCATCGACGACATTCTGGACAGCCTCGCTCAGTGCGTCAACACCGACCAGATAGACGTCCTTGCCGACGGTACGGCCAGCCTGCTGCAGGGACTGCAGAGCGCCCAGTGCCATTGCGTCGTTGTTGCAGAAGACGACTTCGATCTTCTCGCCGTACTGTGCCAGAGCGTTTGCGACGTCCTGCTGTGCGGTGGTCTGGTCCCAGTTGTCCAGGTACTCGTACAGGCACTCGACTTCCTTGCCGGCGTCGGTCAGAGCCTTGATGGAGTACTCGGTGCGGTACTGAGCATCAATGTTCTCGGGGTCGCCCTTGCACATGATGTAGGTGATCTTGCCGTCGCCGTTGATGTCGCCCTGAGTCTCGGTCTCGAGGATCAGCTCGCCCTGATAAGTACCGGACTGACGTGCATCAGCGCCAACGTAGCAGCACTTGTCTGCGTAGGAGTCCAGAACGCTCTTGTCGGGCTCACGGTTGATGAAGACGATGGGAGTCTCAGAGGGCTTGATGGTATCAACGATGGTCTGAGCGGAAGTGGTCTGGACGGGGTTGATGATCAGGACGTCCACGCCCTGCTGCAGGAAGGTGTTGATCTGCTCGGTCTGGGTGTTCTGGTCGTTCTTGCCATCGACGATGGTGACGGCGTAGCCCATGTCCTTCAGGTACTCTTCCAGATCGGTGCGGTACAGGGTCATGAAGTTATCAGCAAACTGATAGATGCAGACGCCGACGTTAGCAGAGCCGGAAGCAGCAGCTGCGGTAGAAGAAGCAGCGGTAGAAGCTGCAGTAGAGGAAGCAGCAGTAGAAGCGGAAGAACCGCCGCAGGCAGTCAGAACGCCGGTAGCACCCACAACAGCGGAAGCTTTCAGGAAGTCACGACGAGAAATCATTTTCATAATCTTGTTCTCCTTCATTAACGCTTATCACAGCATCTCGCAAAGCGCACTCGTTACACGTTTTGCGGTTTCTGTTTGTATTATAACCATCCGCCCGACCGTTCGCAATAGAACAAATAGACAAGATTATTTGCTATATTTTGTGAGTGTTCCACAATACATTCTGTTGTATCCCAAAATCTTTTTGTTAAGCAGCACAATTCTTCATATTTGTGCAACCAGCGTCCAAATTTATTGTGTCTGTGCGTATTTTTATCAAATCGGTTACAAATTTTTCGAGCCGTTTCGCGCCGGGATGCAACAATTTTATCGGTCTGCTTCAAATTTCTATTTTCCCGGGAATCCCGGCAGACTGTCATTCCATTTCGGAAATATTTCTCTATGCATTGACGGATTTCCTATGATTGTGGTAGTATATTACATAATTATCATGATCCGCTGCAGAAGAACTGCTGTTTCTCGCCCTCCTTCCACACCCTATCTCGTTACCTTGTTATAATAGGAGCGACACCATGTCCGAACTTACCGAGCAAAATCTGACACGCCAGCAGGCCGAACAGGAGATGGCCTGTCTGCGCAAGATATATGCTTCCGTCCGTCTTCTCGACCCGAAGATGCTGGCGGAAGAACCCTGCTACCCGCCCTGGAAGAATGTCCATCCCTGCACCAGCTGCGTGGGGCGCGAGGCAATGGCAGGCAAATGCCAGTGCTCCAAGCTGGAAACGCTTGGCAGCTCCCTCTATCAGGTCACAGCCCGCTATATCGAGGTGGACGGCAAGCCCTATGTGATGGAGATGATCCTGCCGCTGGACGCCAGCGCCCGCAGCTCCCTCCACTCCAACGAGCTCATCTACCGGGACGCCCTCACCGGTGCCTACAACCGCCGTTTCTATGAAGAGGAATTAAAGCATAAGTACCTCAACGCCGGCGTCGCCATGATAGACCTCGACGACTTCAAGCTCTGCAACGACACCTACGGCCACTCAGCCGGCGACGCAGCGCTCCGGCTCATCGTCTCCATCATCCACCGCTGCATCCGCTCCACCGATATGCTGGTGCGGTACGGCGGCGACGAGCTGCTGCTCATCCTGCCCGACATCTCGGCTGAGGCTTTCGTGCGCAAGCTCAAGGACATCAACAAGCGCCTCTTCGCGGCCCATCTGCCCGAGTTCGAGAAGATGCACGTCTCGGCCAGCATCGGCGGCGTGATGGCCGCCGGCATCCCCATCAGCGACGCCCTGCTCATCGCCGACAAGCGGATGTACCTTGCAAAGCGCCGCAAGAACACTGTTGTCACCGCGGACATCGCCCCCGATGCCGTCTGCTCTGAAAATGAGCACCGTCCGATGGTGCTCATCGTGGACGACTCCCCCATGAACCGTGACATCCTCTCGGAGATCCTCTGCGACGATTTCGAGATTCTGGAAGCCCCCAACGGCCCCAAGTGCCTCGAGCTTCTGAACGCCTGGGGCTCGGATATTTCCATCGTGCTGCTGGACATCGTGATGCCCGACATGGACGGCTTCGATGTCCTCTCCCGGATGTCTGCCCAAGGCTGGCTCGAGGACATCCCCGTCGTGATGATCTCCAGCGAGGATTCCTCCCAGACCGTCCGCCGCGCCTACGAGCTGGGTGCTTCGGACTACATCAGCCGCCCCTTCGATGCCCGCATCGTCCACCGCCGCGTCTCCAATGTCGCCCGGCTCTACGCCCGTCAGCGCCGTCTCAGTGCGCTGGTGTCCCAGCAGTTCTATGACCGGGAGAAAAACGACCAGATCATGATCGGCATCCTCAGCCAAGTCACGGAGATCCACAACAGCGAGAGCATCCACCACATCTCCCGGGTGCAGCGCATCACCAGCATCCTGCTGGAGCGTCTGTGCCAGAAGACCGACATCTACGGCCTGAGCGGGATGGACCGCTACCTCATCACGACGGCCTCTGCCCTCCACGACATCGGCAAAATTGCTATCGACGACCGCATCCTCAACGCCCGCGACCTGACGCCGGAACAAACCGCCATCCTCCACACCCACCCCATTCTGGGTGCGCAGATGCTGGAAAATCTGTCCCAGTATCAGGACGAGCCGCTGGTGAAGTTTGCGATCCAGATCTGCCGCTGGCACCATGAGCGCTGGGACGGCAGCGGCTATCCCGATGGCCGGAAGGGCGATGACATCCCCATCGCAGCACAGGTGGTAGCGCTGGCGGATGCCTATGACGGTCTGACCGGCAAGCGGGACAAGCGCGAGGCCCTCTCGCAGGAAGAAGCGGTCGCTGCGCTGACCGCAGGAAAGCACGGTGCTTTCAATCCGCTGCTGCTGGAATGCCTGCGCGACGTAGAAAGCCGGCTCGCGGAGGAGGCTGAGGCCGATGCCCCTCCTCCCCCGAAAAAAGGAATTCTCTTTGACAAAACTGTTCTTGGGTGAGGTATAAAAATGACATTGGAACAAGTATATGCAGCCATTGGCGGCGATTATAAGGGCGTGATGGAACGTCTGCCCAGCGCGGACTTCGTCCGCCGCTTCGCTCTGAAATTTCTGCAGGACGACAGCTTCCCGAACCTGAAAAAGGCGCTGGAAGAGAAGGATGCCCCGACAGCATTCCGTGCCGCTCACACCCTGAAGGGCGTCTGCCAGAACCTTGGCTTCGATGCACTGTACGTCCCGTCCAGTGCTCTGACGGAAGCCCTCCGCGGCGGCAGCCTTGACGGTGCCGACGAGCTGTTCCCTCCGGTAGAGAAAGAATATCAGCGTGTGGTCGAGGCGCTGAAGGCATTAGAATAACGAAAAAATCCCCCGCAGCTTTGTGACGCTGCGGGGGATTTTTCTATTGGATGAATATCAGGAACTGTCTGTCATTATTTCCGGCTTGCCAGCAGAGCCTCGATCTTCTTGATGGGGTCGATGATGCTGGAAACGGACATGTCGTGGTTCAGGGCCACGACGAAGTATGCAGCGTACTTGGAGACGTCAACATCGACGTACCAGTCACGGGTCAGCAGCTCAGGCATACGGTAGGTCAGGTTGGTGCCGGTGACGTAGTCCAGAATGCCGTCGGCCACAGCCTTGTCGAACTTCTCGAGGCCGCTGGTGAAGAGCGGGAAGGTGGCGTTGGCGATGATGCGCTTTGCGCCGCGCTCTTTCAGGTTGGTGGCAACTTCCAGCATGCTCTCGCCGGAAGCGATGATGTCGTCAGCGACAAAGACAGTCTTGCCCTCGACGGAATCGCCCAGGTACTCGTGAGCGACGATGGGGTTGCGGCCATTGACCACGCGGGTGTAATCGCGGCGCTTGTAGAACATACCCAGGTTGCAGCCCAGCACGCTGGAGAAGTACATGTTGCGGCTCATAGCGCCCTCGTCGGGGCTGACCACGATGAACTTGTCCTTGTCGAAGCTGATCTCGGGGTTCTTCTTGAGCAGGTTCTTCAGCACCTGATAGGTGGGCATCGCGTTGTCGAAGCTCATCAGAGGCACAGCGTTCATCAGGCGGGGGTCGTGAGCATCAAAGGTGATGATGTTCTTGACGCCCATGGCCTGCAGCTCCTGCAGAGCCACAGCGCAGTCCAGGCTCTCACGGGACACGCGGCGGTGCTGACGGCCGCCGTACAGGCTGGGCATGATGACAGACACACGGTGTGCCTTACCGGCCACGGCCTGGATGAGGCGTTTCAGGTTGGCGAAGTGGTCATCCGGAGACAGGTGGTTCTCATAGTTGAACAGCTTGTAGGTCACGCTGTAGTTGCCGGGGTCAACAACGATGAAAATATCGTCGCCGCGCACCGACTCCTTGACCAGACCCTTGGCGTCGCCGCTCTGGAAGCGGGGGCAGGCGCTCTCGATGATAAAGCTATTGGTCTGGTAGCCGGCCTCGCTGGCCCAGCGCACCAGATGCTTGTCGATGAGGTTGGTCAGCTCCTCGGCGCCCGGGCAGGCGATGAGGCGCAGGTCGGCGACCTGAGGCTGGTGGAAGCAATCCTTAGGGGTAATGACAGACATAATTATAGCTCCTTAAAGTTTCTTTTATCAGTTGATAAAATCAGACGTTGAAGTGCATATCCGTTATTTATTCTATCACATTTTCGGCGTTTCGACACTAGAAACTTGCATCCAACCTGCATTTTCTGCGCCTTGCACATCTCTTTGTCGAAAAAGAGCCGGAGACTATGTGTTTTTTACAAAAACCATACGTTCTCCGGCTCAAAAGTCATTCTTTTAAGTTTTTACTCTTACAGGGCGGCGACAGCAGCCTTCAGCTCTTCGACGCGGTCGGTGTTCTCCCACTTCACGCCCAGGTCCTCGCGGCCCATGTGGCCGTAAGCGGCCAGCTTGCGGTAGATGGGCTTGCGCAGGTCGAGGTCGCGGATGATGGCGGCGGGGGTCAGGTCGAAGACCTTCTCCACAGCCTGCTCGATCTTCTCGTCGGCCACGACGCCGGTGCCGAAGGTGTCCACCATGATGGAGACGGGCTTTGCCACGCCGATGGCGTAAGCCACCTGCACCTCGCACTGCCTGGCCAGACCAGCGGCCACGATGTTCTTGGCCACCCAGCGGGTCGCATAAGCGGCGCTGCGGTCCACCTTGCTGGGGTCCTTGCCGGAGAAAGCACCGCCGCCGTGGCGTGCGTAGCCGCCGTAGGTATCGACGATGATCTTACGGCCGGTCAGGCCGGTGTCGCCCTGAGGGCCGCCCACGACGAAGCGGCCGGTGGGATTGATATAATACTTGGTGTTCTCGTCCAGCAGCTCGGCGGGGATGGTGGCCTTGATGACCTTCTCCATCACGTCGGCGCGCAGCTGCTCCATGCTGACGGCATCGCTGTGCTGGCTGGAAATGACCACAGCGTCCACGCGGACGGGCTTGCCGTCCACGTACTCGACAGTGACCTGGCTCTTGCCGTCCGGACGCAGATAGTCCAGCTCGCCGCTCTTGCGGACCTCGGTCAGCTTCTTGGCCAGCTTGTGGGCCAGGCTGATGGGCATGGGCATCAGCTCGGGGGTCTCGTCGCAGGCATAACCGAACATCATGCCCTGGTCGCCGGCGCCGCCGACCTCATCGTTGGTGCCGAGGGCGATGTCGGGGCTCTGGCCGTCGATGTTGGAGATGACGGCACAGGTGTCGGCATCGAATCCGAACTTTGCGCGGGTGTAGCCGATGTCAGCCACGACCTCGCGGACGATCTTCTGGAAATCGACGTAGCAGTTGGTGGTGATCTCGCCCATGATGTGGACGAGGCCGGTGGATGCGCAGGTCTCGCAGGCCACGCGGGCATCGGGGTCGTGGGTCAGGATCTCGTCGAGGATGGCGTCAGAGATCTGGTCGCAGATCTTATCGGGATGGCCCTCGGTGACGGACTCAGAAGTAAACAGACGGTGCTTTGCCATTTTTGTACCTCCTTGGCGTTGGGGTGTGTGTATCAATATTGACAGCTTCCTACTCGTTCATCAAGTTCATGCAATGAAAAACGCTCAGAACCGAAGCTCTGAGCGTTGCACTCTTATCTTTCGGTTTCCCGCAGGATTTGGCACCTTATGCTCACACACAGGTTGTCGGGCTTCACAGGGCCTGTCCCCTCAGCCGCTCTTGATAAGTCGGTATTCAGTTTGTCCGGGTAATATCTTATCATTGCTTCGTCGAAATGTCAAGAAGAGTCCCACTCTTTTTTGACATTCGGCGCAGATCGATAAGGATCAATACCCCTTTGCCTGCTCGCCGTTCAGGATCTTGACGGCGCGGGAGGTGCCCAGACGGTCTGCACCGAGGGCGAGGAACTTTTCCATATCCTCGACGGTGGAGATGCCGCCGGCGGCCTTGACCTTGCAGCGGCCAGCCACGCCCTTGACCATCAGCTCCACGTCCTGGAAGGTGGCACCGGCGGTGGAGAAGCCGGTGCTGGTCTTGATGTAGTCAGCGCCTGCCTCGCAGACGATGTCGCACATCTTGCGCTTCTCGTCGTCGGTCAGCAGGCAGGTCTCGATGATGACCTTCAGGACCTTATCGCCCACAGCCTGCTTGACGGCGCGGATGTCCTCGCGGACGGCGTCGTACTCGCCGTTCTTCAGGCGGCCGATGTTGATGACCATATCCACCTCGGCAGCGCCGTTCTCGATGGCAGTCCTGGCCTCAAAAGCCTTGGAAGCGGTGTCCATTGCGCCCAGAGGGAAACCGACCACACAGCAGACCGGGATGCGGCCCGCCATGTACTCGACAGCCTGCTTCACATAGCAGGTGTTGATGCAGACGGAAGCCGTGTGGTTGGCGATGGCCTCGTCGCACAGGGTCTGGATCTGGGGCCAGGTAGCCTCAGGCTTGAGCAGGGTGTGATCGACGTGGGACAGGATTTCTTCACGATTCATGCTTTTTTCCTCCTGAATCGAAGTTGTTTTGAAAACAGCTCCTTAGTTCTTGGTGGCACGGCGTACCTTCGCCATGCCGACAGCGCTCAGGGCAATGGCCGTTGCAGACACCGTTGCGCCGATGATGCCCAGCACAAGGCCGGAGACCAGAAATGCAAAACCTTTCAGACCACGTTTCATAATACCGTACCTCCTGAAATTGTTGTAATAGCAACCTCTCCGTCATGCCTGACTGAGAGGTTATTTCTTCTTAAAAACGATGAGCTTGCTGAATACATAATTCAGCACGACCACCACCACGTTGGAGAACACCTTCACCGCCATGCCCCACAGGGCCTGGGCATCGTAAAAGCTGGTGACAAAGATGGCGGTGGGGCCGTCGGCACCGCCGATGATGGCGATGGCGGCAGAGCCGTCGGAGATGGAGGGAGCGGGCGCTGCGCCGCCGGTGGCCATCTGCAGCACCGTATCCGGGCCAAACCAGCCAGCCAACAGGCTCAGCGCACCGTTCATAAAGCTCTCCACCAGAGCCGCCCCCTGGGCGGCCAGCAGGTTGCCGAAGATCATCATGATGGCGGCATCCAATACCAGTGTACCCAGACGGCAGGTGACGAATGCACCAAATTCTTTCAGCGCTTCTCTGCCCTGCGTCCGGCTGGCAAAGACGAAGGCCCGGTTGGTGACATAGGCGAACAAAATGCAGATGACATTGTCCAGCACATTGCCCCAGCTGTTGGCGGCTTCGTAGCCGAACAGGCGGCTGAACAGCGCATACAGTACGATGTTCAGCAATGTGGTCAGCACACCGAAAACGAGATAAGCCAGCACCTCGCGGTGCTTTATAAACCAGTTTTTCATTGACGTTAAAACCTTCCGTCGCCAGCAGGGCACTACCGTTTCCGAAATAAAGAAACTTTGCTCATCCAGTATATGCCTGACCGGCACGCCAGTGGCTCTCCCTCTGGGAGAGCTGTCGCGTCAGCGACTGAGAGGGCTATACAAAAACAGCCCCGCCGCCGTTTTCCCGGCAACGGGGCTGTAGTTCGCATTGTGTCTGATGAGACTATGCTGCGGGCTGATTACTCAGCGTCGTCGTTCAGCAGAGCCTTCATGGACAGGCTGATGCGCTTCTTGTCGAAGTCGACATCCAGCAGCTTCACGTCGACCATATCGCCGACCTTCAGTGCGTCGGAGACCTTCTCAACGCGGTCATTGCTGATCTCGCTGATGTGGACCAGACCGTCAACACCCGGCAGGATGCGGACGAATGCACCGAACTTGGTCAGGGACACGACCGGAGCGTGGAAGGTGCTGCCGATGGGGTAGTTGTTCTTCAGCTGCTCCCAAGGGTTGTCCTCAGCCTTCTTGTAGCCCAGAGAGACCTTGTGGTTCTCGGTGTCGATGTCCTTCACATACACCTCGATGGTGTCGCCAACGGAGACGACCTCAGAGGGATGCTTGATGCGGTTCCAGCTCAGCTCGCTGATGTGGCACAGGCCGTCCACACCGCCGATGTCAACGAATGCACCGTAAGAGGTCAGGCTCTTGACGACGCCGGTGTAGGTCTTGCCGACCTCGACGTTTGCCCAGAACTCCTCACGCTTAGCCTTGTTCTGCTCAGCGGTGACCTTGTTGATGCTGCCGACGATCTTGCGGCCGGAGCACTCGGTGACGACCAGCTGAACGTGCTGGCCGACCAGAGCAGTGTAGTCCTCGTCGCGGCGCATAGTGGCCTGAGAACGGGGGACGAACACCTTGACGCCCTTGACGTTGACGACAACGCCGCCCTTGTTGAACTCGGTGACATCGCCCTCGACGACCTCGCCGGACTCAGCTGCCTTGGCGATCTCTTCCATGCCCTTGCGAGATGCGAGCTTCTTGCGGGAGAGCTGGATGACGCCATCCTGATCCATAACCTTCTCGACGATGAGGTCCAGCTCATCGCCAACTTTCACCAGGTCCTCGACCTTGGCGGAGGAATCATCGGTCAGCTCGCTCAGCTTGACAAAGCCGGTCTGCTTAGCTCCGATATCCACCTGGATCTCGTTGGCAGAGATGCTGGTCACGATTCCTTTCACAATACTGCCTGCATGAACACGCTTTTCCTCGGATGCGTTCAGCATCTCCTCAAAGCTCATGCTGTCATTGATTTCTGCGCTCATACTGTTAAGTACCTCCTCAATAATAGACGATGGCGTTGAAGCCCCGGCTGTGACGCCCGCCGTCTTTACATCTGCAAACCATTCCGGCCGAAGTTCGCTCGCTGTCTCGACCGTTACGGCTCGCGTATGCTTTGCGGCGACCTGTACCAGCTTTTGGGTATTGGAAGAATGATGACCGCCAATGACAACAATGATGTCGCATTGTTGGCTGAGGTCTTCCGCTTCCTGTTGCCTCGCCCACGTCGCATTACATATTGTATCAAAAATTCGGGCGTTTGTATAGGCTTTTTTGAGAAACTCCGAACTTTCTTGCCATTTTGTTACCTGAAATGTGGTCTGTGCAACTGCAAAAATGGGCTTTTGGGGGTCAGAAGGCCCTTTCCACGCCTTCAACTGGGCCAGATCGCTGAAAATGAATACCTCTCCCCGGGTATGTCCAACGATGCCCTGCACCTCCGGATGGGACACGTCACCGGCCACCACGAGTGTCGCACCGGCGGCTTCGGCCTCGGAAGCGACTTTCTGTATCTTCTTCACGAAAGGGCAGGTGGCGTCGTGATAGGTACAGCCCCGGGCGTCCAGCTCATCGTAAATGCTGCGTGGGACGCCGTGGCTGCGGATGACCACCTCGTAGCCCGCAGGGACATCCGCGGGGGTGTCTGCTACCAGTGCGCCCCGGCGCTCGAGGTCTTCCACGGTCTGGGGGTTGTGGATGAGGGGGCCGAGGGTGGCCACCTTGCGGCCCTCATCCAGCAGACCGTAGGTCAGCTTGACCGCGCGGTCCACGCCGAAGCAGAAACCCGCAGTCTTTGCAAGTCTGATTTCCATTGCTTGTCCTTCCTATTCTAGCGTCCTTGCCCTCTCAGTCTCGCTTTGCTCGACAGCTCTCCCAAGGGGAGAGCCTTAAAGCGTGGCGGGAACGTGAAGCCTCTCCCTCTGGGAGAGGTGGCATCGCTTGCGATGACGGAGAGGGCAAGCCGCCTTACAATTTACTCCACGCATCCAGAACGGCCTGTTTATTCTCCCGCAGCTTCTTGATGTCGCGGCGGCCTTCCATTGCAAACTGTGCAGCGGGCATGGGCTCGCCGAAGATGACACGCACCTTGCAGAACAGCTTCATCTTACCATCGGGGGTGTCGTAGTAGATGCGGCAAGGCACGACGTCCACATTTGCTGCCGCCGCGATGACGAAGAGTCCGCTCTTGAGGGGAAGGAACTTTCCCTCCTGCTCCCGCGTCCCCTCCGGGAAGAGCAGCAGCGTACCGCCCTCCTGACACTTTTTCACGGTGTCTTCGATGACACTGACCTCTTCTTTCGTGCCGCGGACACAGACTGCACCGGCGCACCGGAAGAACCACGACAGGAATGGGTTTATCTCGAACAGCTCTTTCTTGGCAAACACTGTCATCCGCCGGCCCCAGAACCGGGTGATGACGACGAACACCGGGTCGATGGCGGAGATGTGGTTGGGGGCAATGATGCAGCCCTTCGTGCCGATTTTTTTCAGGTTCTCCCTGCCCTCACACCGGACGCGGAAGCCGATGTGGAACACCAGCCATGCCAGCGGGACCAGAATATAATATAGTATCATCTGACCTTCTCCGTGATCATTTTCTTCATGGCCTCAAAGCTCTGCTCGAAGTTCAGCTCCGAAGTGTCCAGCAGCACGGCGTCGTCTGCCTGCTTGAGGGGGGCTGCGGCGCGGTGGGTGTCCTGATAGTCGCGCTGCTTGACGTCGGCCAGCACATCTTCGTAGGGGGTATCGATGCCCTTCTGCTGGTACTCCTTCCAGCGGCGGGTGGCGCGGGCCTCCGGGCTGGCGGTGAGGAAGATCTTCACCGTCGCATTGGGCAGCACCACGGTGCCGATGTCGCGGCCATCCATCAGGATGTTCTGCGTCCTGGCCATGTCCCGCTGCATCTCCAGCAGGAAGGCGCGCACCGCCGGATTTGCACCCACGGCAGAAGCCGCCATTCCCACCTCTTCGGTGCGGATGGCCGTGCTGACGTCCTCGCCATTCAGATAGATATGCTGTTCGCCCTCGATAAAAGCAAACTCGAGGGTGATATTGGGCAGCAGGGCATTGACCGCCTCGTTGTCCTTCGGGTCCTTGCCTGCGCGGAGGGCGTAAAGGCCGATGGTGCGGAACATCGCACCGGTGTCCACATAAATGTAGCCGAAGTCCGCAGCCAAACGCCGCGCCAGCATAGATTTGCCTGCGCCCGCAGGCCCGTCGATTGCAACAGAAATCATTTTTATATCTCCTTCTATAGCGGTCATTCCAGATGATTCGCAAAACTCTGTGCCGTGCAGAACGCGATCTGCAGGTTATAGCCGCCGGTATAGGCGTCCACATCCAGCACTTCGCCTGCAAAGTAGAGGCCGAGGGCCTTTTTGCTCTGCATGGTCTTGGGGTCGACCTCCCGCACCGACACGCCGCCCGACGTGATGACTGCGTGGGCCAAATCGCCCCGGGCGTCGATGGACACCCGCCAGTGCTTCATCAGCTGTACCAGTTCCCGCTTCTGCTCCCGGGTGATCTGGTTTGCCCTGGTGGCCGGGTCGATGCCCCAGCGGGCCACCATGACCGGCTGCATACTGGACGGCAGCAGCTTCACCAGTGCGCCCTGCGCCGCGTGGTTCGCCAGAAGGGCAAAGTCCCGGGTGATGCGGTCATAAAGCTGTTCCTCGCTGAGGGCAGGCTTCAAATCAATAAAAGCTTCGTACTTGTGCTTTTTCATGTCGCCCAGATGACTCGACGCGCTGAGGGTCAGCGGCCCGCTGATGCCGAAGTGGGTGAACAGCATCTCGCCCTGCTCCTCGAAGATGGCTTTGCCGTCCTCGTGGAGGGTGAGGGTCACGTTCTTGAGGGCGAGGCCCATCATCTTCTTGCAGTCGGCATCGTGGCTCACGAGGCTGACAAGGCTGGGGACAGGCTCCACGAGGGTGTGGCCCGCCTGCTGGGCCAGCTTGTAGCCGTCGCCGGTGGAGCCGGTGGTGGGGTAGCTCAGGCCGCCCGTTGCCACCAGAACGGCGTCCGCCTTGTACTCCCGGCCCGAAGTTCCCCGCACTCCTACGCAGCGATAGGCCGGGCCGGGCTTTTTCTTTTTCGAGCGGCGCGGATCTTCCGGCGCAGCAGGCGCTTCTTCCGGCTGGGCCAGCGGCTCCAGCAGCAGCTTTTTTGCCCCGTCGTGGACGATGTCCGCTCCGTCTGCGTACCGCAGAAGAGCCTGCCGGATCTCTTCGGCCTTGTCTGACACCGGGAACACCCGGCGTCCGCGCTCCACCTTCAGCTCCACACCGAGAGACTCGAACAGCTCCATCGTCCTGGCCGGCGGGAAAGCCCCCAGCGACGAGAACAGAAAGCGGGGGTTCGTCCGCACATGGTGCAGAAATTCCTCTGCGGTGCAGTCGTTGGTCACATTGCAGCGGCCCTTGCCGGTGACAAGAATTTTCTGAGCCGGCTTTTCCATATGTTCCAGCACCGTCACCTCATGCCCCTGCCGCAGGGCCGCGCCCGCCGCCATCAGGCCGGCAGCGCCGCCGCCTACCACTAAGACCTTCATGTTTCGTTTCCTCCGCTTTTTCTTCTGTCTTCACACTTATTCTAGTTTATCATACCAGAATCGACCGCCAAAAGCAATGTGAAAAAAGCAGGTACAGCGTTCTGCTGCACCTGCCCGGAAAATTTTGCTTATTTCATGGCCTTGATGGGGTCGAGATATTTTTCGCCCTCCATGACCTCCAAGTGGATGTGGCTCTCCTCGGCACACTCACAGCTCACGCTGCCCACCTTGCCGATGGTCTGCCCGGCCGAGACGGTGTCGCCCTTCTTCACCTTGGCGTCCGTCGTGCCGCAGACCCGCCAGACCCTGCCGGAAGCGTCTTCAATGGCGACCACAGGCCCCCACTTGTCGTCCGTGCCGGTCTCCACCACCTTGCCTGCCGCCGGGGCAGTCACTTCCGCGCCCCTGTCGGCGGCGTAGTCCACACCGTTGTGAGTGCGCCAGTCGCCCAGCGTCTTGCTGTAGACCAGCTCATCGCCGCTGTAGCTGTTTAAGATGCGCCCCGAGACAGGCTGCGTGGAGGCAGGCGCATCCGAACTGCTGGCAGGCAAGGACTCGGTTTGCAGCGCGGAGGGTTCGCGCACCGAACCAGACCCAGACTGCGCACCAGAAGAGGACGCAGCCCCACCGGACGAGCTGTCGGCTTTTGGCACATTGGCCACACTGTTTGCTGCGGGTGCGTTCTGCTGCTGCCATTCGGCTTCCTCCTCTCCGGCGACGCCGGGCGATGTGTTGATGCCCTCGTCGATGCCGGGGGCGGTGCTGGACGGGCTGCGCACCGCGTCAAGATCCTTCTTCAGCTCATTGCGCACCGTGCGCACAGCCCACACTCCGGCCGCTGCCGCCGCCAGCAGGCAGGCGGTGAGCACCAGCGCAAAGGCTTTGTCCCGCAAAAACTTTCTGAATTGCTCCATCGTTCGTTACTCCAATCCATTTTGTGTACGGAATCGTTTCTTTGGTGGTAGTTTGGAGCGGCAGAGCGGGGTTTATTCATCCTTTATTCGAAAGGACGCAAAAAGGCCCCGGATGACCGGGGCCTTACCTGTTGCATTGTTCTTTTTATGCAGCGCAGTCCGGGAAATTCACCACCGTGATTTCCGCCACCGCCTTTTCCACAGTCTGCAAAATATGCTCTATCTTTTCTATTGTATCCGCTGACAGAACAACTTCTCCGCACTGCTCACACTTCATACAGGGAACATTTTTGATGACAACGACACAGTTTTTGAGCTGTACGGTATGAATGGTAGTATCAGGCTTCATTTCGCCCTTGCAGAAAAAGCAGGTCATGTCTTATTCCCCTTTCTTCTTTCGTTCTGTATAAGAGGCATTCCAGTGGTCCAGGTCAGGCCAATAGGCGGTCAATATCCACAGCGCATCCTCATGGATGCCGCACACCACATGGAGCCAGCGGCCCGCCAGATTGACGCCAAGTACCAGACAAGATGGACACCGGTAGTCGTCCGGGCGATATTCAATGATTTTTCCGCTCTGGATAGCCTGCCGAATATCAGCCAAACGGATGCCGCGTTCATAAAGCCGGGCCTGCGAGTGTGCTGTCAGGAATATCTGCCCACTGCAGGATAGTGTGCGCAGGTTTTCAATCGTCAATTCCACGCTCTACCGGCCTTCTTTCTTTTTATTTGATTATAGCATCCCCGTTTCATCAAGTCAATCACAGTGCAAAAGACCCCCATCCGGCGTTCCGGACAGGGGCCTAAAGTCCTATTTAGTTGTTGCGGCTGCGGCTGTTCATGCCCAGCAGGCGGACGACATACAGGAAGATGTTGATGAAATCCAGATACAGGGTCAGTGCGCCGTAGATGGAAGCCTTCTCGGCCAGCTCAGCGTCGCCTGCATAGTAGGCGTAGATCTGGCGGAGCTTCTGGGTGTCGTAGGCGGTGAGCAGCATGAACACCACCAGGCCGATGCCGCAGTAGAGCACCGAGGCACCGAAGCCAAAGCCGAAGAGCGCGCCCACGAGGCTGGTGACGATCATGGCCACCAGAGCCATCATGAGGCGGGGGCCCCAGCCGGTGAGGTCCTTATGGGTGGTGGTGCCGTACACGGCCATGAGGCCGAAGTAGACCGCCGTGGCGAGGAAGGCCATGACCAGCGTGCCTACCGAGAACATTAGGAAGTAGTAGCTCAGGACCATGCCGTTTAAGATGGCGTATCCGAAGAACGCGGCTCTTGCACCGTCGATGGACATCTTCTGCACCCGGGCGCTGAGCATGAACACCAGCGCCAGCTCACCGATGGTAAGCAGGAAGTAAAGCGAATCGACCAGATAAATGAGCGGCGTGGTCGCCGTGATATAGGCCATTGCGAAGGTGACGAGCAGGCCGCCGGCCATCCAGCGGTAGGTGCGGGTCATATAGTCCGATGCGCTCATCGAAGGCTCCGCATAGCCGCGGTCATAGTTGTTGTAATCCATAAGGAATCCTCCATTCAAAATCAGGGCATCAGTCTCGGCCTTGCCCCGGTCTACGAAATATAGTATACTGCATAGAAATGAACGATTCATGAAAAAGGCTGTGATATTTGATGTCCCTCGGACTTTATCTGCATATTCCTTACTGTTTTTCCAAATGCCGGTACTGTGATTTTTACTCTGCCCCCGGCCAGCGCGGCGTCCCCCGGGCCTATGTGGACGCCCTTTTGCGGGAACTCTCCCGGTTTTCGCCGGACGCGCCCCTGCGGCCGGACACCCTTTATTTCGGCGGCGGAACGCCCAGCCTGCTGGACCCGGCAGACGCCGCCCGGCTCATCGCCGCCGCACAGCCCCTGCCCGGGGCCGAGATCACACTGGAAGCCAACCCTGAGACCGTAACGGAGGATTCCCTCCGGGCATTCCGGGAGGCGGGCGTCAACCGCATTTCCTTTGGCGTCCAGTCGGCCCGGGACAGCCAGCTCAAGACGCTGGGCCGTCCCCACACGGCAAAGCAGGCGCGGGCCGCTTTCGCCGCCGCACGCCGTGCCGGGTTCGAGAACATCAGCGGCGACATCATGCTGGCCCTGCCCCATTATACGCAGGCCGAGTTCGACGAGACGCTGGAGCTGATCGAGGATGGCGGCGCGACCCACATTTCCGCCTACCTCTTGAAAATCGAGCCTGACTCCGCCTTTGGCCGCACACCCCCCGAAGGTCTGCCCACCTCCGACGAGGCGGCAGACTTCTACCTCTACGCCGTCGAGCAGCTGGAACATCATGGCTACCGGCAATATGAGATCTCCAACTTCGCCCGCCCGGGCTATGAGGGAAAGCACAATCTCATCTACTGGGACTGCGGCGACTATCTGGGCATCGGCCCTGCGGCCCACTCCTGCATGGGCGGCAAACGGTTCTACTACCCCGCCGACACCGAAGCCTTTCTGCGGGACGAGGCCGCGCCCGTCATGGACGGCGGCTGCGGTGCGGAGGATTATCTCATCCTCCAGCTGCGTCTGCGCAAAGGTCTGAGTCTCGACGAATACAAAAAACGCTATGGCAGGGAGTTTTCCACCGCGCAGCTGGCCTTTGTGCAAAACTGCGTGAAGAGCGGCTACGCCAACTTTGACGGCCACACCCTCGCCCTCACGCCTGCCGGGCTCATCGTACAGAACAGCATCCTTGCCGAGCTGCTGTGAGCCTCAGTGAACAGCAAAGCTCATCGCCGCCAGCACAAAAACACCGATGATGCCGGCAATGCGGCTCCCCCTCTGCATCGCGTAATACCAGTCGGTGGGCTCACCGCCGTACACTTCCAGCCCGTGGCGGAGGTTCCAGAACAGCAGCGGGAACCGGACATCCAGCACAAGGAGCACCACCAGCGCCCCGATCGGCAGCAGGAACGCCACGCTGCCCCGGGTCTCCCGCCGCCCGCCGACGGCCACATTATAGAGCCAGTTACAGCTGGGCCAGAGATCGGATCTCTGGTATTCGCCGTTGACGATGACGTTCACCTCGTCGGCAAGGCCCCCATCGTCTTCCCGCCACAGGATGGCGTCGCCGGGGTCGCCCAGCGCGGTCCCGGTAAAAATGACCACTCCGTCCTGCTCAATTTTCACGCCCGGGTCGCTCATGCCCTCGGCTTTCGATTCGAGCCGATAGTGCCGCGTCTCTCCGTCCACCGTGAACTCCACTTCCGCGTCGTTTCCTGTCCGGGCGATCTGCATGGTGTAGGCGGCATACGCATCCTTGCCCGAAAAGCTGCCGTCGGCCTGCCGGTACAAAAAAGCATCCCGCAGCCAGACGCCCGGGCGGAGGGCGGCCCAGAGATAGAGCACAGCGAGAAGCAGCGCGGTAAGAACGCAGAGCAGGCAGCTCGTCTTTTTCTCCATGGTCAGGCTCCTTTCGTTTCAGCCCAGTTCGATCACTTTCCACCCCAGCTCCCGGATGGCCTCTTGATCATGGGTCGCCAGCAGGGTGGGCTTTCTGCCGCAGCGTGCCTTGAGCATGGCTGCGGCTTTTTTCATGGCGGCGGGGTCCATGCCGGTGAAGGGCTCATCTAACAGAAGGGTGTCGCTCTCGGCCCAGAGAGCGCGCAGCAAGGCGGTGCGGCGCTTCTGTCCGCCGGAGAGCTTCCGGGCAGGCAGGGTCAGGGCCTCGTCATCCAGTCCTAATTGTATAAGGTCATCTCGTATCTTCTCTTTGTATTGTGTTTTGGCCTTGTACTGTTCTGCGGTCAGCACCAGCGCCACATTCTCTTCGGCGGTCAGCTGGGGGCAGAGCCTGTCTTCCTGAAAGACCGCGCCGACCCGGCCCACGCCCTCCACGCTGCCGGAGGTGGGTACTTCCAGCCCCATCAGGATGCGGAGCAGGGTCGTCTTGCCCCAGCCGCTGGGAGCCCAGAGCACCGCCGGACCGTCCACGGTAAGCGAGAGGTTTTCGAAGAGGATTTTCTCTCCGAATCGTTTAGACAGATTCTTTATTTCCAGTTTGTTGTTGGTTTCACTCATTTTTCAGCCTCCTCTTCGCCCAGAACTGCCGCTACCGCTTTATCCAGCAGAGCGAGGAACAGCTTTTCGAATACGGCGCTCAGCAGGATGATGACGAAGGTCCAGGCAAACAGCTCCCCGGTGGAAAGGGTAATTTTTGCCCGGTAAAGCGCGTCACCGATGCTGCCGTCCGGCAGGCCGATGACCTCTGCTGCTACGCCGCTCTTCCAGCAGATGCCCAGCGCCACGCTGCATCCCTGCCGGAACGCGGGCAGCACCGCCGGGAGCCAGACCGCCCGCAGACGCCGCCCCAGAGGCAGACGGAACACCTGCGCCATTTCGAGAAGCTGGCGGTCAGCACTCCCGATGCCGGTGCGCACTGCGCTGTAGAGGACGGGCAGCACCATCAGAAAGCTGATGAGGACCGACAGCGACGAGCCGCTGACCCACACCAGCGCCAGAATGATGAAGCTGGCCACCGGAGTGGCCTTGACCAGCTGCATCACGGGGGCGAGAAGGGCGTCTACCCACTCCCACTTTTCGGCGGCTACCGCCAGCACCGCGCTGGACAGCGCGCCCAGCCCGAAGCCCAGCAGGATGCGCCCGGCGCTGAAACCGATGCGCTGCCAGAACTCGGCCTGCGGCAGCAGCTCCACCAGCGTACCGATGGCCTGCACCGGCGAGACAAGAAAGACTTCCTGCCCGATGGCCGCAGCCGCCGCCTGCCAGACGCCCAGCCAGAACACCGACGCCGCCAAAATTTGAATGCGGCGTTTTTTTGTTTTATCCATGTATTTCTTTGCTCCTGTTCGTTTTCTCGCTTTCAGAATATCACATCATGTATGAGAATACAATCCTTCATCTTTTCTTCTCTTGACATGAAGGTCATAAAACACTACACTGGAATAAAGTAATCCTTATTCTACGTGCCTCCGCGCACAGCTGGGAGAGATGACCATGCACGATTCCGCTCAGGCCCTCCGGGGCAAAAAGCTCCTTCTGGTGGGGTTCACCCTGTTCTCGATGTTCTTCGGGGCAGGCAACCTCATCTTCCCGCCCTTCCTCGGCGCACAGGCCGGGACGGCGCTCTGGCCCGCTTTTGTGGGCTTTGCCGTCAGCGCCATCGGTCTGCCCATCGCGGGCGTGGCAGCGGTGGCCCGGGCGGGCGGCCTGCCTGCGCTGGCCGGGCGGGTCCATCCCCGCTTCGCACAGGTGTTCGCTGTGCTGGTCTATCTGTCCATCGGTCCCTGCCTCGCGATCCCCCGCACGGCCAGCACCTCGTTTGAGATGCTGACGCCGCTGGTGGGGCGGAGCACACCGGGACAGTTCATCTACTCCCTCGTGTTCTTTGCTGCGGCGTACTTCGTGGCCCTCAAGCCCGAAAAGCTGACCCAGCGGCTGGGCCGCATCCTCTGCCCTGCCCTGCTGGTGCTCATCGTGGTGCTGTTCGCGGGCTGCATCCTCCGCCCGGCCGCGCCCGGCTACGGCACGCCTGCCGAGGCTTACGCCGCCCTCCCCGCCGCACAGGGCGTGCTGGACGGCTATCAGACCATGGACGCGCTGGCAGCGCTCAACTTCGGCGCGGTCATCGCGCTGAACCTTCAGGCAGTGGGCATCACGGAGGAAGCCGCCGTCCGGCGCGGCACCATCCGGGCCGGGTTCATCGCGGGTGGGATGCTGCTGGTGGTCTACGCCATGCTGACCCACATCGGCGGCATCTCGGGGGCGGCCTTCCCCGGCAGCGACACCGGTGCCGCCGTCCTGACGGCACTGGCCGACGGCCTGTTTGGCCGGGTGGGACAGGTGCTTCTGGCCGCCATCTTCGTCATCGCCTGCTTCAACACCTGTGTCGGCCTCATCGCCAGCGTAGGCGAATACTTCCACGAGCTTCTGCCCCGGCTGCCCTACCCCGCCATTGCAGCCTTCTTCGCGCTGATGAGCATGCTGCTGGCGAACATCGGCCTAGCGGGCATCCTGAGCCTTTCCGTCCCGGTGCTGAACGCCATCTACCCCATCGCCATCATCCTCATCGTGGTGGAGTTCCTGCCCGGACGGTTCCAGCGGACATCGGTCTGGCGGCTGAGCATCCTCTTCACGGCCATCCAGAGCATCCCTGCCGCCCTGCCCTTCGGCCCCCTCTCCACCTTGATGAACGCTCTGCCCCTGAGCAGCCTCGGCTTTGGCTGGCTGCTGCCGGCCCTCATCGGCATCGGCGCGGGCCTTCTGATGTAAGAAAAACTGCCGCACGGCTGTGCGGCAGTTTTTCTTGTTTCAAAGCTTACTTTGCAGAGTTGCGGATCGCCGCCATGACCTTGCGCAGGACGGACGGCTCGGTGTAGTAGAAGTTATCGTCCGGCAGCTTGCCGCCCACGGCGGCGGGAGAGGCATCGTAGAGCACCTGCAGGTAGGCAGAGATGTCTTTCTTCATCTCCTGACCGTTGCGGTAAACGATGTTGCACTTGGGCAGGGCCTTCTTGGCGATGGCAGCCTTGGCCACCACGCCGACTTCCTCACAGAGGGCGGCGGTGCCGTCGATGTCCTCGTTGGCCGCCTTGACGCTCTTCTGGTAGTCGGTCAGGAAAGCTGCAATGACATCGGGGTTCTGCTTTGCGTACTCGGTGCGCACCACGGTGACGCCGGTGATGAGCTGGGTGTCACAGACCCTGTTCCATTCCCTGGTCAGGTCGAGGACGACGCGGAGGCCGCTGTCCTTCATCTGGGCAGCGGTGACGTAGGGCTGAGGCAGGACGGCGATGGCATCCTTCCTGGCAGCGGCCATCTGGGCCGTGACCTCGGAAGCCTCGCTGTAGTATTCGATCTTCACGTCCTTGTCGGGGTCGAGGCCGTTCTTCTTGAGCAGATAGCGCAGGACGTACTCGGGCGTCGTGCCTTTGCCGGTGGAAAGGATGGTGCGGCCCTTGAGGTCGGCGAAGCTGTGGACGGTATTGCCCTTCTCCACGACGTAGAGGACGCCCAGCGTGTTGACGGCCATGACCTGGATGCCGCCGTTCGTCTTCTGGTAGAGGGTCGCGGCGAGGTTGGCCGGGATCGCGGCCATGTCGAGTTCGCCCTTGATGAGCTTCGGCACGATCTCATCGGCAGCGCCGTAGAGCTGCAGGTCATAGTCGAGGGAAGCAGTGCCGTCCTTCTCCATGCTCAGCAGGTTGACGAGGCCCATGGTGGTGGGGCCTTTCAGGCCGGCGATGCGCACTTTTGTGTTCGTCTTGGCCGATGCGCCGCAGGCCAGCACGCTGACCATCAGCACCAGCGACAGCAGCAGAGATGTCAGTTTTTTCATAGGATTTAGCTCCTCACTTTCATTGGGAGAAATTTTCCCGCAAAAAATTTGCAAAACCATTTGCTTTACGCCCTCAAGTTTACTATAATAAGAGAAAAAATACCGTTGCACACGCAACGGAATCGCAGAAGGGCGGTGAGGGCCCGGGGAAAACCTCACGGAATGGGTATGGAAAATCATCTTCCGCTGTTACAATCCACCTCTCTGTTCGCCGGGCTGGAAGCCGAAGCGCTCCGGGTCCTGCTGGGCGAAGTGGGGGCCGTATTGCGCACCTACAGCCGGGGCGAGACCCTCGTGCTGGCCGGACAGCCGAACCGCCGGGTGGGCGTGGTGCTCTCCGGTGCCATCGAGGCCTATCATTCCGCCGCCAGCGGGGCGCGTCTGCCCATCAGCCAGATGGGGCCGGGCGGTGTGTTCGGCGACGTGCTGGGCGGCTCGAGCCTTTCCAGCCCGGTGACGGTGGTGGCCTCGGCCCCCTGCGAGGTGCTGCTGGTGCCTTACGAGAAGCTTCTGCTGCCCGGGGCCGACCCGGCCCGCCAGCGGGTGCTGCAGAACCTTGTGCGCACCATCAGCGACAAATACTTCCTGCTCTCCCGCCGGGTAGACCTGCTGCTGCTCAAGAGCCTGCGGGCCAAGGTGTGCGCCTACCTGCTCAGCGAGGCCGAGGTTCACCACAGCCTCACCTTCACCATCCCCTACTCCCGCATCCAGCTGGCCGACTACCTCAACTGCGACCGCAGCGCCCTCTCCCGGGAGCTGAGCCTGATGCAGCGGGACGGCCTGCTCGAGACCTATAAGAGCAGCTTCAAGCTGCTGGAACCGGACGCGCTGCGGCATATGGTGCTGTAACAGCCGCTCCCTTTGGGAGAGCCTTATATAGAAGGAGAACTTCATCATGTCCAAACCGATTTTATGGATCGTCATTCCCTGCTACAACGAAGAACAGGTGCTGCCCATCACGGCCCCCATGTTCCTGAAAAAGATAAACGACCTCGCCGCAGCGGGCCTTATCAGCGAGAAGAGCCGGGTGCTCTTCGTCAATGACGGCTCCCGCGACGCCACCTGGTCCCTCATCCAGAAGTTCGCCTCTGAGGATGAGCACTTCATCGGCATCTCCCAGAGCCGGAACCGCGGCCACCAGAACGCCGTACTGGCCGGGCTGATGGAGGCGCTCCACAGCGGCAGCTGCGACATCACCATCTCCATCGACTGCGACGGTCAGGACGACATCAACGCCATGGATGAGATGGTCAAAAAGTATCTCGACGGCGCCGAGGTAGTCTACGGCGTGCGCAGCCGCCGGGACACCGACACCTTCTTCAAGCGGTTCACCGCCGAGGGCTTCTACCATGTGATGAACGCGCTGGGCGCAGACATCGTATTCAACCACGCCGACTACCGGCTCATCAGCACCCGGGTGCTGGAGAGCTTCGCCGACTACCGCGAGGTGAACATCTTCCTGCGGGGCATGGTGCCGCTGGTGGGCTACCCCAGCGACACCGTCTACTACGAGCGCCACGAGCGTCTGGCCGGCGAGAGCCACTATCCCCTCAGCAAGATGCTGGCCCTCGCCTTCGACGGCATCACCAGCCTGTCGAACAAGCCCATCCGCCTCATCACCGGCGCAGGCATCGCGGTCAGCCTCATCAGCTTCATCGGCGTCATCTGGGCCATCGTGCAGGCTGTTCTGGGCAGCGCCGTGGCGGGCTGGGCCTCCACCATCTGCATCGTCTGCTTCATGGGCGGCGTCCAGCTGGTGTGTCTGGGCGTCATCGGCGAATACGTCGGCAAGATCTATATGGAGACCAAGGCCCGCCCCCGCTACATCATCAGCGAGCGCACATGGGCTCCCTACGAAAGGAAGTATCACGGATGAGCAAACAGAGCTGGAAAGGCAGCACCCTCCTGAATCCGGAGCCGCCGGTGTTGGTCTCCTGCGGCGGGCTGGATAAGCCCAACCTCATCACCATCGGCTGGACCGGCACCATCTGCACCCAGCCCAGCATGGTATCCATCAGCGTCCGCCCCGAGCGGTACAGCCACCACCTCATCAAAGAGAGCGGGCAGTTTGCCATCAACCTGCCCACCGAGGCACTGGTGAAGTCGGTGGACTGGTGCGGCGTCAGGAGCGGCCGGGACTTTGACAAATTCGCGGCCTGCAAACTCCATTCTGCCCCCGGCTCGGTGCTGACGGACTGCCCCATCCTCGAAGAAAGCCCCGTCAACCTCGAGTGCAGGGTCACGCAGGTCATCCCGCTGGGCAGCCACGACCTCTTCCTCGCCGAAGTGGTGGCCTGCGACGTGGACGAGAGCCTGCTGGACGAGAACGGTAAGCTCTGCCTCGACAAGGCCAAACTCATCGTCTACAGCCACGGCGAATATCTGGCTCTGGGCAAAAAGCTGGGGACCTTCGGCTACAGCGTGCGGAAGAAAAAGCCGACGCGGAAGCCCCGCAGATAATACTATGAAAAATGGGAAGCACAAAAGTGCTTCCCATTTTTTTACTTCTCGTCGAGCAGATCACTCAGACATCTGACCGTCCGGCCATGATAGCCCGTGACCGTCTCGGCATGGAGCAGACTGCTCAACACACTTTCCTCCACGCACTCGGCCACCGCCCGGAACAGCGGATTGATGGCGTCATCGTGGAGCATACCCACCGGCAGGATGGCCTTTTCGGAGTAGTGCGGCACCCGGTTGGCGGTGGTGAAGGCAATGACGATCTCTCCGGAGCCGTTTCCGCAGAAAGAGCCGGTGCGGGACAGGCCCACCAGCGCCCGGTGGCAGAGCCGCCGCAGCTGGCGCTCACTCAAGGGGATGTCCGTCGCCAGCACTGTGATGATGGAGCCCTTGTCCTCGTGGGGCGGGATGTGGGCGTCCAGCAGGCTCTGGATGGGGGTGCCTGCCACTACGAGGTCATCGAAGACGGCGTGGTTGGAGAGCACCAGCGCACCAATGGTGTACTGTTTTCCGTCCAGCTCCACCACACGGGAGGCCGAGCCAATGCCGCCCTTCAGGCCGTGGCAGCGCATTCCCCGGCCCGCGCCCACAGCGCCCTCGGCGAAATCGGCGCGGCAGTCGGCCAGCGCGGCCCTCACGTTTTCTTCTGTGACGTGGAGGCCCCGGATGTCGTTGAGGCCGCTGTCGTTGCACTCGCAGACCACCGGGTTGACGCTGCCGGTAGTCTCGCAGATGTCGGGGTTCTTATCCAGCATATACTTCACCAGCGCTGTCTCCACAGTGCCTACGCTGAGGGTATTGGTGAAGAGGATGGGCGTTTCCAGCGTCCCCAGCTCGTCGATCTGGACAAGGCCGGTGGTCTTGCCGAAGCCGTTGATGACATGGCTGGCCGCCATCACTTTATTGTGGAAAATATCGCCCTGATGGGGCAGCAGCGCGGTCACGCCGGTCTGGACCTCGCCGTCCGCCAGTGTGCAGTGGCCCACCGTCACGCCCGGCACATCGCTTATCTTGTCCAGCGGCCCGCAGGGCAGTTTGCCCACCCGGATGCCCCGGCTCTTCCATTTTGCTTCGATTCCCATAAGTATTCTCCTTGCAAAAATGCCCCCTCCTCACCAGACGGAGAGGGCTGATCTTATTCTTCCTCGTGCTCCACCTTGCTGATCGCGCCCAGGTCGTAGGGCGTATTCTGGTAGACGTAGTAGTTCAGCCAGTTCTCATACAGCAGGTGTGCGTGAGCACGCCAGCGGAAGAGAGGCGGCTGCTCGGGGTCGTCGTTGGGGTAATAGTTCTTTGGCACCGCGATGGGCAGGCCCTTGCCGACATCCCGCTTGTACTCGGCGTCCAGCGTATACTTGTCGTACTCCGGGTGGCCGGTGACGAAGATCTGCCGTCCATTCTCGGTACTCATCAGGAAGGGGCCGGCCTCGTCGCTCTCGGCGAGGATGCGCAGAGCCTTGCAGTTCAGCACGTCCTCCCGGCTGATGCCGGTGTGGCGGCTGTGAGGGGCGTAGAACACCTCATCGAAGCCGCGCACCAGCGGGTTCGAGGGACGGGTGACTTTATGCTCGAAGACGCCGAACATCTTCTGGTCGAGAAGCTGCTTGCGGATGCCATAGTGGTAATAAAGTCCCGCCTGTGCGCCCCAGCAGACGTGGAGGGTGGAGTAGACGTTCGTCTCGCTGAAGTCCATGATCTCGCACAGCTCCTGCCAGTAGTCCACCTGTTCAAAGTCTATTTTCTCCACAGGCGCACCGGTGATGATCATGCCGTCGTAGCGGTTGTTCTTCACCTCGTCGAAGGTCTTATAAAACGCCTCGAGGTGGGCCGCAGAGACATGGGTCGCCGCATGGCTGGCCGTCTGCAGCAGGGTCATGTGGACCTGAATGGGCGTATTGGCCAGCAGGCGGGCGATCTGGGTCTCGGTGGCGATCTTGGTCGGCATGAGGTTCAGGATGAGGATCTCCAGCGGACGGATGTGCTGGGAGAGCGCCCGTTCCCGGTGCATGACGAAGACATTTTCCTCGTAGAGGGCATCGTAGGCGGGAAGGGTCTTGGGGATGATCAGCGGCATAGCATCGTTGCTCCTTTTGACGGTTTTAGCGGGAAGTTTTTATCTGCATCCGGAGACGCTTTTTTCACGGGAAGGGGCCGAAACCGGCAGATGGCGCTGACCGTGTTTCTTAGATCTTATCCAGCGCCTGTGCAATATCGGCGATGAGGTCTTCGCTGCTCTCGAGGCCGCAGCTCATCCGCACCAGCTCAGCAGGCACACCGGCAGCGGCCAGCTGCTCGTCGTTCATCTGGCGATGGGTGCTGGAAGCCGGGTTCAGGCAGCAGGTGCGGGCATCGGCAACGTGGGTCTCAATGGCGGCAAGCTTCAGCTCCTTCATAAAGGTGCTGGCGGCTTCGCGGCCGCCGGCCAGGCCAAAGGAAACGACGCCGCAGCTGCCGTTCGGCAGATACTTCTCGGCCAGCGCATGGTAGGGGCTGGACTCGAGGCCGCAGTAGTTGACATAGGCCACTTTCGGGTGAGCCTCAAGGAACTTTGCAACGGCCATGCCGTTGGCGCAGTGGCGCTGCATCCGGACGTGGAGGCTCTCAAGGCCGAGGTTCAGCATATAGGCGTTCATGGGGGACTGCATCGAGCCGAAGTCGCGCATGAGCTGTGCGGTGGCCTTGGTGATGAAAGCACCCTCTTTGCCGAAGCGCTCCGCGTAGGTGATGCCATGATAGCTCTCATCAGGGGTACACAGGCCGGGGAACTTCTCGGCGTGGGCCATCCAGTCGAACTTGCCGCCGTCCACGATGGCACCGCCCAGCACAGCGCCATGGCCGTCCATGTACTTGGTGGTGGAGTGGGTCACGATGTCAGCGCCCCACTCGAAGGGGCGGCAGTTGACCGGCGTGGGAAAAGTGTTGTCCACGATGAGCGGTACGCCGTGGGCGTGTGCGGCCCTGGCGAACTTTTCGATGTCCAGCACGGTGAGGGCAGGGTTGGCGATGGTCTCACCAAACACGACCTTGGTGTTGGGCTGGAAGGCGGCATCCAGCTCTTCCTCGCTGCACAGCGGGTCCACGAAGGTGGCGGTAATACCCATCTTCTTCATGGTGACGGAGATGAGGTTGAAGGTACCGCCGTAGATGGTGCTGGACGCCACGATGTGGTCGCCTGCCTCGCAGAGATTGAACAGCGCAAAGAAGTTGGCCGCCTGACCGCTGGACGTCAGCATGGCAGCGGTGCCGCCTTCCAGCTCGCAGATCTTTTTCGCCACCATGTCGCAGGTGGGGTTCTGCAGGCGGGAGTAGAAGTAGCCGTCGGCCTCGAGGTCGAACAGCTTGCCCATGTCCTCGCTGGTAGCGTATTTGAACGTAGTGGACTGGATGATGGGGATCTGGCGGGGTTCGCCGTTGCCGGGGGTGTAGCCGCCCTGCACGCAGATGGTATCACGGTTCATTGCAACATACTCCTTTACTGGGTTTGTCTGTATAGCACAATTCCCCGCAGGAGCATGAGCTTCCTGCGGGGAATCGAAACGTTAAATTTTAGTTCCCGTTCAGGGGCTTAGACTGGAACTCCTTCCGTCAAAGCCTGTCGGCTTTGCCACCTCCCTCAAAGAGGGAGGCTTTGGCAATACCGGAAAGTTTTCCTCTTTGCCAGAGGCTCCCTCTCCGAGGGAGCTGGCGCACGAAGTGCGACTGAAGGAGTTACTTTCTCAGTCGCTTATCGCTCCTGGTCGCCCAGAAGGTACCGACAGTCTGGAACACCTGCACCATGAGCACCAGCAGCACGACGCAGACGATCATGATGTTGGTCTGGTAGCGGTAGTAGCCGTAGGACAGAGCGATCTTGCCCAGACCGCCGCCGCCGATGACGCCGGACATGGCCGAGTAGCCGAGGATGGTCGTCAGGGCAGTGGTCATGCTGGAAATGAGGCCGGGCAGACACTCAGGGATCATGACCTTGGTGATGATCTGGAAGGGAGTCGCGCCCATGCTCTGGGCAGCTTCCACGACGCCCTCGTCCAGCTCACGCAGACTGGTCTCCACCAGACGGGCCACGAAGGGGAAGGCCGCGACCACCAGCGGAACGATGGTGGCCTTGGTGCCGACGGTGGTGCCCACAATGGCACGGGTCAGCGGGAAGACGCAGATCATCAAAATCAGGAACGGCACGCTGCGCAGAATGTTGATGATGATGTTCAGGATGTGCATCAGCCAGCCCGGCAGGGGCAGGACGCCGTCCTTATCGCCAGCCACCAGCAGAACGCCCAGCGGCAGGCCCAGGACCAGAGAAAATGCCGTGGAGAGGACGGTCACATAGAACGTCTCCCAGATAGCGAAGCCATAATCTGCAAAGCTCATTCTCCGGTCACCTCCTCAACGGTCACACCATTCTGGCTGCGCATATAGGCCGCAGCCTGCTTTGCCTGTTCGGTATCGCGGGGAAGTTTGAGCAGCATGGAGCCGTAGCACTGGCCGCTCAGGTCGCGGGTGTCGGCGCTGAGCACAGACACGAGGATGCCCTTCTCCGCAGCAAGGCTCGCCACCAGCGGCTTTGCGGCGGACGAACCATTGAACGTAACACGGACCACGTGATCGTCGGGCGCAAAGCTCGAGAGGTCGCGGGCTGCGCTGCCGCCGTTGGGGGCGACGAGGCGCCTGGCCGCAGCCGTCTTGGGATTCGCGAAGATCTCGCGCACCTCACCCTGCTCCACGACCACGCCGCCGTCCAGAATGGCGACGGAGTCGCAGATCTCTTCCACGACGCTCATCTGGTGGGTAATGACCACCACGGTAATGCCCAGCTTCTTGTTGATGTCCTTGATGAGGGTCAGGATGGCGTGGGTCGTGTTGGGGTCCAGCGCACTGGTAGCCTCATCGCAGAGCAGGACTTTGGGGTTGGTGGCCAGCGCACGGGCAATGGCGATGCGCTGTTTCTGGCCGCCGGAGAGCTGGGCCGGGTAGGCGTTGGCCTTATCGGGCAGGCCCACCATTTCCAGCAGCTCCCTGGCGCGCTTTTCGGCATCGGCCTTCTTCACGCCCGCAAGCTCCATCGGGAAGCAGATGTTCTTCAGGCAGCTGCGCTGCATCAGCAGATTGAACTGCTGGAAGATCATGGTGATGTCGCGGCGGCGCTCACGCAGGGCTGCGGGGGACAGGGTCTCCATCGCGGTGCCGTCGATGACGACACTGCCCTCGGTGGGGCGCTCCAGCAGATTGATGCAGCGCACCAGCGTGGATTTTCCCGCGCCCGACATACCGATGATGCCGTAGATGGAGCCATCGGGGATGGTCAGGTCGATGTTCTTCAGCGCATTCACCGCGCCGTCCTTCATCTGGAAGGTCTTGGAAAGGTGTTTGATCTCGATCACAGAAATTACTCCTTGCTGTTGAATAAACTCCTTCAGTCAAACCCTTGCGGGTTTGCCAGCTCCCTCATGAAGGGAGCCTGAAACAGAACGGTCAGGCAAAGGCCCCCTCCCCGAGGGGGCTGTCACCGCAAGGTGACTGGGGGAGTTTGCTTAGCCCTGAATCGGTGCCAGGCTGTCCTGCTTGCCGCCGTAGATGCCCATGGGCTCGACGTGGATGCCGGCGACGGTCACCAGATGGGTACCCTTCTCCTCGTTGAAGTTATCCAGATACGGCTGATGCTGGAAGTAGTTGGTGTCGCACTGGCCGTCCTCGACGATGGTGTTGGGGATCACATAGTCGTCGTACTCCTGGATGTCCAGAGTGATGCCCTTAGCGGCCAGAATGTCCTTGCAGACCTCCAGGACCTCGCAGTGGGGAGCGGGAGTAGCAGCGCAGCTGACGGTCTCGCCGTTCAGTGCATCGTAGTCGATGGAAGCGTCATAGCCATCGGTCGGGGTCTCGACGACGGAGACGACAGCGCCCTTGTAGTTCTCATCCATGAAGTCCTTGACCTGCTGGCTCTGCAGAGCGGCGACGAGGGCCTTGATCTTGGGCTCGTTCTCGTTGCCCTCCTTGCAGACCAGAACATTGACGTAAGCAGAAGAGCCGTCCTCCATTGCCAGAGCGTCGGTCATGGGGTCCAGACCAGCGGAGATGGCGTAGTTGGAGTTGATGACAGCGTAGTCCTCATCCTGCAGGACGTTGGGGACCTGAGCAGCCTCGACCTCATCGACGGTGACGTTCAGGGGGTTCTCCTCGATGTCGTTCTTGGTGGCGGTCAGGCCGGCGTCAGCCTTCAGCTTGAAGAAGCCGTTCTTCTCCAGCAGGGTCAGAGCGCGGGCCTCGTTGGTGGTGTCGTTGGGGACAGCGACCTTCACCTTGTCCAGCTTTGCTGCAGCGGAAGCAGCCTCAGAAGAAGCGGCAGCGCCGGAAGCAGCAGAGCTTGCGGTGGAAGAAGAGCCGCCGCAGGCGGTCAGGGCAGCAGCAGCGGCTGCGACACCGGTAACTTTCAGAAAATCACGACGAGTAATCATAGTTTTTTCCCTCTCTATTATTGGATCAATAGAATGTACAGCGGCGGCGCGGCACAGTCCGCGCCCGCCTTGAACGGAAGCATCAAAAAAAGCCCCCGTCCCTGCCAGCCATGCGCTGCACAAGGACGGAGGCCTGAAACTTCCGTGGTACCACCTTGGTTCACAGCATCCTCGCGGACACTGCCTCAAAACTGCGGCAGAATTTTTTCTGCTTACAGCCGGACGCTTTAACGGGCGCACCCGTCGCGGACTAGTGCTCTTGCTCTTCATCCGCGCAGCTCCGAGACCATTTTCAGCTCCCTGTTTCCTGCCCTTTTCCACCTGCCGGGCTCTCTGGTAAGGCTCATGCGAAAGCTTACTCTTCTCTTCACAGCCATTTTAGTGATATTGCGTTTATTGTACTCGCCTCGACGGGATTTGTCAACCCCCTAAAACAAACTTTTTCAGTAGGGAATTGAAGATCCTTCGCCCATGAGACAAAATATGCCCCCGCGCTGTGTGCGCGGGGGCATATTCAGAAGCTTATCTATCAGCCCTGCTCCTGCTGTGCCTTCTTGGCTTCGAGAGCCAGAATGGCGTCGCGGCGGCTCAGGTTGATGCGGCCCTGCTGGTCGATGTCCGTCACCTTGACGACGATGGCATCACCCACAGCGACAACATCTTCCACCCGCTCGACACGCTTGGTGTCCAGCTTGGAGATGTGGACGAGGCCCTCCTTGCCCGGAGCGATCTCGACGAAGGCACCAAAGTTCATCAGACGGGTGACCTTGCCCTTGTAGATGGCACCGATCTCGGGGTCTTCCACGATGGTCCTGATGGTGAAGATGGCGCGCTTTGCGTCCTCCTGATCCACAGCGGAGACGAAGACGTGGCCGTCCTCCTGCACGTCGATCTTGCAGTTGCAGGTGGCGCAGATGTCCTGAATGACCTTGCCGCCCTTGCCGATGACGTCCTTGATCTTATCGGTGGGGATCATCATGCTGAACATCTTGGGGGCCCAGCGGCTCAGCTCATGGCGAGGCTCTGCGATGACAGGCTTGATGATCTCATCGAGGATGTACAGACGGCCCCTGCGGCACTTCTCGAAGGCCTCGGCGATGATGTCGTAGGTCAGGCCGTCGATCTTAATATCCATCTGGATGGCGGTGATGCCCTTGCGGGTACCGCCCACCTTGAAGTCCATGTCGCCGTGGAAGTCCTCGACGCCCTGAATGTCCAGCATGGTCATCCAGCGGTCGCCCTCAGTGATGAGGCCGCAGGAGATACCGGCGACAGGAGCCTTGATGGGGACGCCTGCGTCCATCAGAGCCAGCGTGGAGCCGCAGATGGAAGCCTGAGAGGTGGAGCCGTTGGAAGAGAGGACCTCAGACACGCAGCGGATGGTGTAGGGGAACTCTTCCAGAGAGGGCAGCACAGGCACGAGAGCGCGCTCCGCCAGTGCGCCGTGGCCGATCTCGCGGCGGCCGGGGCTGCGGGGTGCGCGGGCCTCGCCGACGGAGTACGGCGGGAAGTTGTAGTGATGGATGTAGCGCTTGGTCTGCTCGTCGGTCAGGTCATCCATGAGCTGGTTGTCCTTGGTGCCGCCGAGGGTGCAGGTGGTGAGCACCTGAGTCTGGCCGCGGGTAAACATACCGGAGCCATGCACACGGGGCAGGATGCCGACTTCTGCGGCCAGCGGACGGATCTCGTTGATGCCGCGGCCATCCACGCGCTTGCCCTCGTCCAGCAGCCAGCGGCGGACGACGTACTTCTGCATCTTGTAGCTGACGAGGTCGAGGTCGGCCTCGGTCAGGTCGGGGTACTCCTCGGCGATCTTGTCCATGATGGGCAGCAGAGCGGCATCACGCACATTCTTGTCGTCGGTATCCATGGCGGCCTTGAAGTCGTCGAGATACTTCTCCTTGATGGCGTGGAACACGTCCATATCGAGGCCCACGACCTGGAAATCGATCTTCGGCTTGCCGCGCTCGGCCACGATGCCGTTGATGAAGGTAATGATCTTCTTGATCTCCACGTGAGCGGCCTTGATGGCGTTCAGCACGGTGTCCTCATCGACCTCATTGGCACCGGCCTCGATCATGACGATCTTGTCCATGGTGGCGGCGACGGTCAGGGCCAGGTCGCTCTTCTTGCGCTGCTCCTGGGTGGGGTTCAGGACGATCTCGCCGTCCACCAGACCCACCTGCACGCCGCCGATGGGGCCGTTCCAGGGGATCTCGGACACCGCGGTGACCAGCGAAGCACCGATCATGCCGGCGATCTCAGGGCTGCAGTCGGGGTCCAGGCTCATGACGGTCATGGTGATGCAGACGTCGTTGCGCATCTCCTTCGGGAACAGCGGGCGCATGGGACGGTCCACGACGCGGCTGGTCAGGATGGCGCGCTCGCCGGGGCGGCCCTCACGGCGCATGAAGCTGCCGGGGATGCGGCCTGCGGCGTAGAGCTTTTCCTCGTACTCCACGTTCAGGGGGAAGAAATCGACGCCCTCGCGGGGCTTGGGGCTCATGACCACGTTGCACATCACGCAGGTCTCGCCGTAGCGGATGAGGGCGCTTGCGTTGGACAAGCCGCACATCTTGCCCATCTCCACCTTGAAGGGGCGGCCTGCCAGCGTAGTCTCGTAAACTTTGAAGTTGTCAAAGTTTTCTTTGCGGGAACCAAATTCGATTGCCATTTGGTTTGCCTCCTTATGTCCGTTTGATATTCCAAAAGGCTGCCCGCCGCGCATCATAGCAATAAATCCAGCGTCCGTGCCGCTTCACACAGGCGTTCGATTTACTGCTGCAACACGCAGCAGCGGCCTATTTGTTCCAGTGCCTGGGATACAAGGGAAAATCCAACATAAAAGAGCAGAGGGCAGGCACCCTTTGCGGTACCTGCCCTCTGTTTTCTATTACTTACGCAGACCCAGAGTTGCGATCAGAGCACGGTAACGCTCGATGTCCTTCTTCTGGAGGTAGGCCAGCAGATTGCGGCGGCGGCCAACCATCTTCATCAGACCACGGCGGCTGTGGTGATCGTTCGGGTTCTTCTTCAGGTGCTCGTTCAGCTCGTTGATGTGAGCGGTCAGCAGAGCGACCTGGACTTCGGGAGAGCCAGTGTCCTTCTCGGTCAGAGCGACTTTGGCCATAACTTCCTGCTTGTTCATAGTAACAGTACCTCTTTATAAAATTTTTATTTGCCGACGACACAGCAGCGGGAAAACGGTACTCCCGAGTGGGCATACTCCCAGCCCCGTATCGCGGTAACAGGGCTAGTATAACAGAAACCAACGTAAAAAGCAAGAAAAATTTTTACAGATCCGCAAAAATAAGGATGTTGTTTTCCTGTCAAACCATGTTATAATCTGTCTATTGTAATAAAGAGGTAGATCGAATGACACATTGCTTTTCCCGCCGCAGCTTCCTCAAAGGAAGCGCAGCCGCCGCAGCGGTTCTTTCAAGCCCGCTCCTCCCGGCTGATGCGGCTTCTTCTGAAACCGAAAACGGCCTGTTCTCCCCTGTCTCTGCTCTCTGCCAGACCCAGTACGGCCCGGTGAAGGGCAGAGAGGGCAAAAACGGCCTGCTCTGCTGGTACGGCATCCCCTACGGTGCCGCGCCCACGGGCGAAAGCCGCTGGACAGCGCCGCAGGAGCCCGCCTGCTGGCACACAGTGCGGGACTGCACCAGCCCCACCCCGGCGGCCTACCAGTACACTACCTTCCCCCTCGGCACCGAGGACTGCCTGACACTGGACATTTATTCTTCCGCCGAGGCCAAAAAACGGCCCGTCCTCGTCTATCTGCACGGCAGCGCCGCCACCGGCTCATCTCTCGAGCTGCCCGGCTGCGAACTCGTGCGGGACGCGGGCTGCGTCTTTGTCGCGCTCAACTACCGGCTGGGGCTGTTCGGATGGAACTGCCTGCCCGCCCTCACTGCAGACCCGGACGCCACCGGAAACTTTGCCCTGCTGGACATCACCCGGGCGCTGGACTGGGTGCGGGACAACATCCGCCGCTTTGGCGGCGACGCCGACAACATCACCCTCTGCGGCTTCTCTGACGGCGGGCGGATAGCAGCTGTCCTCGCGGCCAGCCCGCTCTTCCGCGGACGCTTTCAGAAAGCCGCCGCCATCTCCGGCGGGCTTTCCCTCGCCGACCCGGACGCCGCCGCCCAGAAGCTGGCTGAAAATTTCGCGCCGTTGGCCGTGGAAGATGGGCGGTTCGCTGACACGGCTTCCGCCGCCGAGTGGCTGCTGACGCCGGGGGCGGACGTCCGGGAATGGCTCTGCGGCCTCGAACCGGCCCGCATTGCCGCCCTCGGCAGACCAGCCATCCTCTACGCAGACGATGTAGTGCTCTCCCGGGGCGCCCGGAGTGCTGTCCCTCTCCTGCTGCTCAGCAGCGCCACCGAATTCAGCGGCTTCGTCCGGGACGACCTGCGGCCCGCTTCCAGCGCGGCCCGGGCCTATGCCGTAAAATACGGCTCAGCCCTCTGCCGCTGGAGCAGCACCGAAGCTGTCGCCGAAGCGCTGGGCGGCAGTGCTCCGGTCTGGCTTGGCCTCATCGACTACGGCGGGGCCGACAGTCAGACGGCGATCCCGGGCCTCGGCTCCTTCCACGGCCTGCCGCTGGCGCTCTTCTCGTCCGAAAGCAGCTATTCTGCCTGTGCTGATTTGTCTTCAGCCGGTGCGAAGGCCCTTTCGGCCCGGCTGAAGCAGGCGCTTTCCAGTTTCATGACCAGCGGCTCCCCGGGCTGGGACGCCTGGACGCCGCAAGACCGCGCTGCCCTCCACTTCGATGCCGACAGCGAAACCGCCTGCATTACCCTCAGCTCCTACCCGGATACTCAGGAAAGTATCCGCGCCGCCATGGCCGCAGACACGTCCCTCTCCGCCGCCGAAAAGGAAACGGTAGAGCACCTCTATTTTTCCGGTCTCTCCTTCTGACGAAGCAAAAACGCACCTCACCGATGGCTTTCATCGGTGAGGTGCGTTCTTGTTTTATTCAGCGGCTGATGCCGCCCACAGCCTTTTTGATCTCAGCTTTGTTCTGATACATCTTTGCTTTTTTCATAAAGTTCACTCCGCAAAGTATTCCTGCGCGCGCCGGGCTGCGTGGTCGATGCACGCGCGCAGCTCCTCCAGTGTGTCGAACTTTTTGCTGGGGCTGAGGTAGGCATGGAACTCCACCACCGGGTCGGTGCCGTAAAGGTCGCCGGTAAAGCCCGGGATGAAGGTCTCGCAGGTCACCTTGCTCTCGTCGCTGTTGACGGTGGGCCGGGTGCCAAGGCCGGTGGCCGAGGGGTACCACTTGTCCCCTATCCTGGTGCGGGTGATATAGATGCCGTACCGGGGCAGCTGGAAACCCTGCGGGTAGAGCTGGTTGATGGTCGGCACGCCCAGCGTCCGGCCAAGGCCCGCCCCGTGATGCACTGTGAAGCGGATGGCGTAGGGCATCCCCAGCATGGCATTGGCCGCCGGGATGTCACCGCCTTCCAGCGCGGTGCGGATGCGGGTGGAGGAAACAGGCTTCTCCTCAAACTGTGCCATCGGCAGGACGACCACCTCCACGCCCAGCGGCGCGCAGAGCTGACGCAGCAGCTCCGGTGTGCCTGCCGCCCTGGCCCCGAAGGTGAAGTTCTCGCCGCAGAACAGCGCCCGGGCGTTGCAGTCCCGGATGATGCCCAGCACGAACTGCTCCGGCGTCATGGCCTTGATCTCCTCGAAATCGGGGCAGAGATAGTGCTCCACGCCGAGGCTGGCGATGAGGGCGTGCTTGTCCTCGGTGGAGAGCAGGCGCTTGCCCTTCATCTTGTTTTCGGTGGGCAGGCGGAAGGTGAATACCGCCGGTGCCGCGCCGTGGGCTCTGGCCCACTCCACTGCGCCATTGATGACCGCGCGGTGGCCGATGTGGATGCCGTCAAAAAAGCCCATTGCCACAGCAGAGCCGTGGGCACCGCCCAGCGCAAGCGGCGCAAGCTGTGAATAGATCTGCATGAATGTTCTTTAATTCCTCTCTACAAAGAGTTTTTCGACCTTGAGCACGCCGCCGGTGATGTTCGCAAGGCCCAGAAACTGACCTTCGGCATTGCGGACACGGTAGCGGCCATCTGCCGCCGGGTAGCGGCTGGTGGGGCAGCCGTTGTACAGGTGCTGCTCCACCCTTGGCTCTGCCACCAGCAGAGGCAGGCTCTCGAACACGCTCTCCACCGGCAGCATCAAAGCCTGCAGTGCCTCGGGGCCTGCGTCCTTTGCCGCCTGTATCTCTTCCAGCGTGTGGGCGTCGGCCTCGGTGTAGACACCCGCCGTCGTGCGGCGCAGGGCGCTCATGGTGCCTTTCTGGCCCATAGCGGCGGCAATGTCCTCCAACAGAGTGCGGATATACGTTCCCTTGGAGCAGCGGACGGTGAGGACGTATTCGTTCTCCACCGGGCTGCCGCCGTACCGGATGTCCAGTATCTCGATGGGGCGGGCCTTCCGCTCCACCGTGACGCCCTCGCGGGCCAGCTTATAGAGGGGCTGGCCGTTGATCTTGACCGCCGAGTACATGGGCGGCGTCTGCATCTGGGGGCCGAGGAACCGGGGCAGAACAGCCAGCAGTTCCTTCTCCCCTGCCGTCACCGGGGCCGTTTCCAGCACGGTGCCGGTGATGTCGCCGGTGTCGGTCTGCATCCCCAGCCGCAGCCGGGCGCAGTAGGTCTTGGTGTGGTCGAGCTGAAGGTCCACGGCCTTGCTGGCCCCGCCGCAGAACACCGGCAGAACGCCGGTGGCCATGGGGTCCAGCGTACCGCTGTGGCCCAGCTTGCGGGTGCCGAGGATGCCGCGCAGCTTGGCGATGACGTCAAAGCTGGTCCACTCCATCGGCTTATCTACGATAAGGATGCCCTGCATCAGCTTTCCTCCTGCGTCTCGGGGCGGTCGAGTTCCGCCTCCACTTCGGCCAGAATGGCGCTCTTGGCGTTGTCGAGGTTGCCCAGCAGCTCACAGCCCGCTTCGCGGGTGTGGCCGCCGCCGCCCAGACGCCGTGCGATGGCGCAGGCGTCCACGCCCTTGGCGGCGCGCACGCTGATGCGGTAGCTGCCGCCGGGCTGCTGACGGAGCAGCAGGCCCACTTTGACCCCCTCGATGCTGATGGGCAGGCTGGTCAGCTCTTCCAGGTCAGCCGGGTCCACGCCGCTCTGCTCGATCTCGTCCCGGGTCAGATACATCAGGGCGCAGCGGCCCTCAAGATGATATTCCAGATGGTTGCGGGCGATACGCTCCGCCTCCATCCGCTCCCGGGGTTTGGTGTCGAAGAGCAGGGTGTTCAGCTCCTCCACCTGCGCACCGGCCAGAATGAGCTTTGCCGCCACGAGGTGGGTGTTGGCAGTGGTGGAAGAGAACCGGAAGCAGCCGGTGTCCGTAGCGAGGCCGGTGTAGAGGCAGTTGGCGATGAGGGGGGTGATCTCCACGCCCATCTCGCTGATGACCTCATACAGAAGCTCTGCCGCTGCGGCCGCATTGCCGTCCAGCAGGGTGAAATCCGCATAGCCGCTGTTGCCCGTGTGGTGGTCGATGCAGAGATCGACGTGGCGGGGATACTGCGGCACACCGTTGTTTTCGCCAAAGAGCTGCACGCTGGCAACGTCCACGGCCACAACGGTCTTGGGCTCAAACTCGCCCCGGAACGGCACCGGTGCAGTAAAGCTGTAGCGGGAAGGCACTGCATCGGAGCAGAGGACAGCTGCCGTCTTGCCCAGCGCCTTGAGCGCGTGGCAGAGGGCGCTGCCGCAGCCGATGGTGTCACCGTCCGGGTTTTTATGACACAGGACCAGAATGTTGTCCGCAGCACAGAGGCGCTCGGCCATCTGCTGCACATTGAGCTGTTCTGTCATTTGATGGATCCATCCTTTCCGCAGCGCTGGATTTATTCCTCGGTCTCGGCGGGCTGAGAGTCCTCAGCATCGCCGTTCACATTCAGCGTGCGGAGCAGCTCATTGATGTGGGCTGCATAGGCGGCACCGTCGTCCTCCACAAAGATGAAGCGGGGTGCCTTGCGGATGTGCATTTTCTTGCTCACTTCGGTGCGCACATGGCCTGCGGCGCGGTTCAGGGCCTCGATAGCGGGCTTGGGGCCGTCCTCACGGCCCATCACGCTCACATAGACCTTCGCCACGTCCAGGTCGGGCGTCACATCCAGCCGGGTGACGGTCAGCAGGCCGCCCTCCAGCCGCGGGTCTTTCAGCCGTCCGATGATGGCGATGAGCTCACGCTTCATGTCCTGCGCCAGACGGCCCATATTTTTCTGAGACATAGTTTCTCCTCTGAAAAGCCCGTTATCACCGCCCGGGGGGCGATGATAACAGCAGCTTCAACTCTTAGTCGCGGTATTCTTCCATCTTGAAGGCCTCGTAGACGTCGCCTTCCTTGACGTCGGCAAACTTTGCCAGAGTGACGCCGCACTCGTAGCCCTCGGCCACTTCCTTGGCGTCGTCCTTGAAGCGCTTCAGAGATGCGATCTCGTCCTCCGTGATGACGATGCCGTCACGGACGACACGCACCTTGCTGTCGCGGGTGATCTTGCCGCTGGTGACACGGCAGCCTGCGACGGTGCCGACGTTGGAGATCTTGTAGACCTGACGGACCTGCAGCTCGCCCAGAGACACCTCGCGGAACTTGGGAGCCAGCATACCCTTCATAGCGTCGGTGACGTCGTTGATGGCGTCATAGATGACGCGGTACATACGCATCTCGACCTTGGTGGCAGCGGCCTCTTCCTTCGCCACGTTGTCGGGGCGGACGTTGAAGCCGATGATGATGGCGTTGGATGCGTCGGCCAGGTCAACGTCGGACTTGCTGATGGCACCGACACCGGCATGGATGACGCGGACGCGGACCTCGTCGTTGGAGATCTTCTCGAGGCTCTGCTTGACAGCCTCGGCGGAGCCCTGGACGTCAGCCTTGACGACGATGGCCAGCTCCTTCATATCGTTCTGAGCCATCTGGCTGAACAGGTTATCCAGAGTGACCTTCTGGAAGGCGGAGAACTGCTTCTCCTTGGCGGCAGCGATGCGCTGCTCGGCCAGCTCACGGGCCAGACGCTCGTCCTCGACGGCCTCGAACAGGTCGCCGGCCTCAGGCACAGCGGTCAGACCGGTGATCTCCACAGGGGTGGAAGGGCCGGCGTCGTTCAGCAGAATGCCCTTGTCGCTGCGCATGGTACGCACACGGCCCACGGCGGTACCGGCGATGATGACGTCGCCGGAGTGGAGGGTGCCGTTCTGCACCAGAATGGTGGCGATGGGGCCCTGGCCCTTGTCCAGACGGGCCTCGACGACAGCGCCCTTGGCACGGCGGTTGGGGTTGGCCTTCAGCTCCATGACCTCAGCTTCCAGCGCGATGCGCTCCAGCAGGTCGTTGATGCCCATGCCGGTCAGAGCAGAGACGGGGATGCAGGCGACGTCGCCGCCCCAGTCCTCGGTGATGATGCCGTACTTGGTCAGGCCCTCCATCACGCGCTCGGGGTTGGCGGTGGGCTTATCCATCTTGTTCATGGCCACGATGAGCTTGACGTTTGCAGCCTTGGCGTGGTTGATGGACTCGACCGTCTGGGGCATGATGCCGTCATCGGCGGCGACGACCAGAACTGCAATATCGGTCATGTTGGCACCGCGGGCGCGCATGGAGGTGAACGCCTCGTGGCCCGGGGTATCCAGGAAGGTGATGAGGCTGTCGTTGACCTTGACCTGATATGCACCGATGGCCTGGGTGATGCCGCCGGCCTCGCCTGCGGTGACGTTGGTCTTGCGGATAGCGTCCAGGATACTGGTCTTGCCGTGGTCAACGTGGCCCATGACGCAGACGACCGGGGGACGGGTGACGAGATCGTCCTGAGAATCCTCTTCCTGGGTGAACAGGCGCTCCTCGATGGTGACGTGGACTTCCTTCTCGACCTTGGCGTGGAACTCCTCGGCCACCAGAGCGGCGGTATCGAAATCGATGACGTCGTTGATGGCGTGCATCTCGCCCATCTGCATGAACTTAGCGATGACCTTGCCGGCCTGCTGCTTCAGGCGGGCAGCCAGCTCACCGACGGTGATCTCATCGGGGATGAGGACCTTCAGCTGCGCATTGCGGGCCTTTTCCAGCTGGATGCGCTGCAGACGCTCGAACTCGGTCTCGCGCTTGCCCTTCTGGAACTGCTGGCGCTGGCGCTGGCCGCGCTGGGTGAACTTCTGCTTGTTGCCCTGGGGGGTGGGCTTGCGGCGGTTCTCGGTGTTCTTGGTGGAAGCCAGATCGTCGTAACGGGCGTCGAAGCGGTCCACGTTCATATCGACGGTGCGGGTATCGACGGTGACCTGATTGTCCTCGCGGCGGACAGAGACGGACTGAGCGGAAGCTGCAGTAGCCTTTGCGCCGGTCTCACGGGCCAGCTCGCTCAGGGAGACGGTCTTCTCCTCGCGCTTCTTGTGCTGCTCGTTCTTCTTGTTGTTTTGCTTGGCAGCGGGCTTTGCCTCGGCCTTTGCGGGCTCAGCCTTGGGAGCCTCGGGCTTCTTTTCGGCCTTGGGCTCTGCCTTCTTCTCGGCGGGCTTCGGCTCAGCCTTGGGGGCCTTGGCGCTGTTCAGGAACTCGTCCAGGCTCTTGACGCTGTTGTCCTTGCTGAACTTCTCCAGCAGGTAGTTCAGCTCGTTCTCCTCCAGAGTGGAGCTGTTCTTCTTGCCGGTGCTGCCCATGGCGTTCAGCTCGTCGAGGACCTTCTTGGCAGAGATGCTCAGGTCCTTTGCAAAATCGCTCACTTTATATTTTACGGTCATTCGCTCATATCCTCCTCAGTTTGAATCGCTCCGCACGCCGTCAGCCGGTCAAAGCAGAGCTTGGCGAGGTTGCGGTCGGTGACGGCATAAATGGCCACCGGTTTGCGGCTGATGTCAGCCAGCTTATCCTGTGTCAGCGGCATGGGGATGACGTCCACCATATCGCCCACAGCGTAGTTGAGCCGCTGCACGGTCTTGGGGCTGGCGTCGGACGCAGTCATCACGAGCCATGCCTTGCCCTTGACGACGGCGTCTTCCACCGCGTCAAAGCCCATGGTCAGAGCGCCCGCCTTGCGGCAGAGGCTCACGGCCTGGAACAGGGCCTCATTCGGCTCAAGGGCCGGTTTTGCGGGGGCGTTATGCTTCTTTGCCATCGCGGTCGGCCTCCTTTTCTGCTTCCACACTGGCCAGCTGCTGGGCCAGTGCATCGTATACCTCGGCGGGGACCGGCTGCTCAAAGCAGCGCTCCAGCGCCTTCTTCTTTTTTGCCTTTGCAAGGCAGGCGGCATCCGGGCAGAGGTAAGCACCGCGGCCGGGCTTCTTGCCCACGGGGTCGATGCTGATCTCTCCGCTGGGTGCGCGCACCACACGCACCAGTTCCTTCTTGGGGCGGCTGGTCAGGCAGCCGATGCACTGGCGGGCAGGGATCTTCTTTTGTGCCATCCGGTTTTCCCTCCTTCGGCAGGTGTTCCGCGCTTATTCTGCGGCGGTGTCTTCGGTCTTCTCAGCCTCGGCAGCCTTCGGCTCTTCCTCGCCGTAGTAGCCGCTCTCGGGGCGGATGTCGATGTTGTAGCCGGTCAGGCGGGCGCACAGACGGGCGTTCTGGCCCTTATTGCCGATGGCAAGGCTCAGCTGCTGGTCCGGCACGGTCACGCGGCAGGAGCGGGTCTCGCCGGGCAGCAGCTCGACCTTGACCACCTTTGCGGGGCTGAGAGCTGCGGAGATGAACTCGGAGATGTCCTCGCTCCACTTCACGATGTCGATCTTCTCGCCGCCCAGCTTCTCGACGACAGCGGCCACACGGTCGCCGTGGGGGCCGATGCAGGCAGAGACGGGGTTGACGTTGGCGTCCTTGGACCAGACAGCCATCTTGGTGCGGGCGCCGGCCTCGCGGCTGATGGCCTTGACCTCGACGGTGCCGTCATAGATCTCAGGCACTTCCAGCTCGAACAGGCGCTTGACGAGGCCGGGGTGGGTGCGGCTGATCATGACGCGGGGGCCGCGCTCGCTTGCCACGACATCCACGATGTAGACCTGCAGCATCTGGCCCTCGGTGTAGACCTCGCCGGGGACCTGCTCGTTGCGGGGCAGGATGGCCTCGCCGCCCTTGCCCAGGTCGAGGGCAACGATGCCCTTCTCGGGGTCCACGCGGGTGACGGTGGCCTGCACGATGTCGTGGGCGCGGGACTGGATCTCGCTCAGCTGCTGGCTGCGCTCGGCCTCGCGGATGCCCTGACGGATGACGTGCTTTGCGGTCTGGGCGGCGATGCGGCCAAAGTCCTTGGTCTTGAGGGGGGTCACGACGCGGTCGCCCACCTGATAGCTCTTGCGGATGTGCTGAGCCTCGGTGATGCCGATCTCGCTGTGCTCGTCGTACCAGTCCTCATCGGCCACGACGTCCTGGATGAGGGCGACGTTGAACTTGCCGGTGCTGGGGTCGATCTCGACCATGACGTGGTCGTCCTCGACCTCGTAGTTCTTCTTCACGGCGATGACGATCGCAGCCTTGATCTTTTCGATCAGGTACTCCGCGGTGATGCCGCGCTCGTGCTCCAGCATGGAGAGAGCTTCAAAAAATTCGTTGTTCGCTGCTGCCATTTTTCGGGTTCCTCCCAGTAATTTATTTTCGTCTTAATCAAACAGATGTTCGTCGTCACAGAGATGGACGCCGGATGCGGCGTTCACCTCAAAGCTCACCGGGCCGTTCTCCGTCTCGACCGTGACGGTGCTGCCCTCGCGGCCTTTCAGGATGCCGGCAAACTCGCGCACGCCGTCGGCGGTGGGGCGGATGAGCCTGACGCCGATCTTCTCGCCCTTGAGTGCCTCGTAGTGCTCCGGGCGGGTCAGCCTGCGGCCAAGGCCGGGGCTGCCCACCTCGAGATAATAGCTCTGGTCGATGGGGTCTGCCTCATCGAGGATGGGGTCCAGCGCGTGGGATACTTCGGCACAGGTGTCGGTGTCCATGGTGCCGTCCCTGTCGATGAGCACACGGAGATACCAGTCCGGCCCTTCCTTCTCAAAGACCACATCCCACAGGCGCAGGCCCATGCCCTCCACGACGGGGCGGACAAGCGCTTCGACTCTCTGGGCGGTGTTGCCGCCAGACTGCTTCGCCATAAAAAACCTCCAAACAAACAAGAAAAGCGGACCTTGCGGCCCACTTTCCAATAAAACTATAGCGTACTACTAGAATATAGCATACTCTTGCGGATTATGCAAGCTTTTTCGTGAAAAATCCTCTTCTCACAGCACCCAGACGCCGTCGCGGAAGAGCTCCACGGTGCGGCCGTCGCGGCACTTGCCGGTGATATGGCTGTCCTCGGCGCCCACCATGACGTCCTCGTGGATGGCGGACTGGTTCATGCCCCGGGCCAGCAGCTCGTCCTTCGACAGGCGGGTGCCGTTCTCGGTGGTGCCGGGATAGCTGGCGCCAAAGGCGATGTGGCAGGCGGCGTTCTCGTCGAAGAGGGTGCTGTAGAACAGCGCGCCGCTGCGGTTGATGGGGCTGGACGCCGGCACCAGCGCCACTTCGCCGATGCTCCGTGCGCCCTCGTCGGTGTCCAGAAGCTGGCCCAGAAGCTCCGCGCCCTCGTCGGCGCCATGCTCCACGACCCGGCCATCCTTGAAGGTGACATGGAAGCCCTTGATGAGCTGGCCGTTGAAGACGTAGGGTTTCGTGCCGTAGACGATGCCGTTCACCTTGTCCTTGTGGGGCGCGGTGAAGACCTCCTCGGTGGGGATGTTGGGCAGGAAGACCACGCCCTTTTCACTGACGCTGGCGGCGCTCTCCCATGTAGCCTTGTCGGCGATGCCCACGGTCAGGTCGGTGCCGTTGCTGCTCTCGAAGTGGACGCTCTCGAGGTCGAGGGCGTTCATCTTGTCCTTCAGGCTGGTCAGACGGTCGAGGTGGGCTTTCCACTCGCTGACGGGGTCGCCGCCCGTCACCCGGCAGACGTCGAAGATGAGCTGCCAGAGCTTCTCGATGGCGGCAGCCTCGTCCAGCTCCGGGAACATCTTCTTCGCCCAGGGGGCGCTGGGCATGGCGGCGATGGACCACTGGACGCGGTCGTTCATGGTGTACTCCCGCCACGGAGCCATGAACTTGCGCTGCGCAGCGTTCACACGGCTGATCTTCGCGCCGTCCAGACCGGCGTAGACCTCGGGGTCGTCGGCAAGGATGTGGAGGACGCAGACGCCGCCCTCGCTCTCGGCGTAGTCGAGATAGCGGCGCAGCTGATAAGATTTGAAGTCGGTCAGGGCTTCCTCGCTGCCCAGCTCCATCCGGCTGCGGGAGACCTCGTTGTCGCTCCAGTTCACCAGCACGTCACGGGCGCCGGCCTCGTAGGCACTGCGCACGCACAGACGGGCCAGCGGGGCGGCCTCGAGGCAGCAGTTGATGATGAGGGTCTGGCCCGGCTGGGGGTTGACGCCCACACGGACGATGAAGTCGGCGTATTTTTTCAGAAGAAGAGTAAAGTTTTCCACAGAATATCCTTTCTGCCGTGCAGAACACGGCGGTGCATTTTCTATCTGACAGTATAACCGCTCCGGCCGGAATTGTCCACCCGATAAAAACAAAACAGACGTTTCTGCCGGTTGAAAAATCGGGAAACATCTGTTATACTAGTGTATGAGAGTGCTGTCTACATAACGGCAGGCGGTCTGCACCTTTCCGGCCTTACGTCGGGAAGGCGAACATTTTTGTTATGCCCCCGACGCTTCACTGCGAAAGGGGGGATGTTCTATGACGCTTTTGGAAACTTTAGCTTTGCTCACGTTGCTTGCAACTATAGGCTTCGGAGTTTTCGATGTCGCCTGGAAAATTTTTAATAACAAAAAATGACCGCCCGGCTACCAATCCCTGCGGTCATTTTTTGTTATGACTTATCGGAAAGGTGCTGACCGTTTGCCAGACAGCACTCTCTTCGTTTATATTATACCACAGCCCCGCCGAAATTGCAACGGCGGGGCTGTAGTATTGCTTGCAACTGTAAGCTGGGGTGATGTTCTATGACGCTTTTAGAAACTTTAGCTCTGCTCACGTTGCTTGCAACGGTGGGTTTCGGCGTTTTCGATATTGCGTGGAAGATCTTCAATAACAAAAAAACAATCGCCCTCAGTGTCCAAACCTGAGCGGTCATTCAGGTTTAGTCGCAAACCTGAGCGGTCATTTCTTGTAATTGACCAACCGGAAAGGTGCTGACCGTTTGCCAGACAGCGCTTTCTTTAGTTGTATTATACCACAGCCCCGCCGAAATTGCAACGGCGGGGCTGTTTTTTCACTCACAAAAGTGAGTGTTTATCAGAACTCGATCTTGCTCTCGATATAAGCCTTCAGCTCGGAGATGGGCATACGCACCTGCTCCATGGTGTCGCGGTCGCGGACGGTGACGCAGTTGTCGGCGGCAATGCCCTTGGCCTCGTCGCCCACGGTGTCGAAGTCCACGGTGATGCAGTAGGGGGTGCCGATCTCGTCCTCACGGCGGTAGCGCTTGCCGATGGAGCCGGTGTCGTCGTAGTCCACCATGAAGTACTTGCTCAGCTCGTTGCGGATCTCCATGGCCTTGTCGCCCAGCTTCTTGCTCAGGGGCAGGACAGCGCACTTATAGGGAGCCAGAGCCGGGTGCAGATGCAGGACGGTGCGGATGTCCTCCTTGCCCTTGCTGTCGGTCAGATGCTCCTCGTCGTAGGCCTCGCACAGGAAAGCCAGCGCCACGCGGTCGCAGCCCAGAGAAGGCTCGATGACGTAGGGGATGTAGTGCTCGTTGGTCTCGCTGTCGAAATACTCGAGGCTCTTGCCGGAGGCCTCCTGATGGCGGCTCAGGTCGTAGTTGGTGCGGTCGGCGATGCCCCACAGCTCGCCCCAGTCGGTGAAGGGGAAGGCGTACTCGATGTCGGTGGTGGCGCGGCTGTAGAAGGCCAGCTCGGCAGGCTCGTGGTCGCGCAGGCGCAGGTGCTCCTTTTTGATGCCGAGGCTCAGCAGCCAGTTCTCGCAGTAGTCCTTCCAGTAGCTGAACCACTCCAGGTCGGTGCCGGGCTTGCAGAAGAACTCGCACTCCATCTGCTCGAACTCGCGGGTGCGGAAGGTGAAGTTGCCCGGGGTGATCTCGTTGCGGAAGGCCTTGCCCACCTGGCAGACGCCGAAGGGCAGCTTGCGGCGGGTGGTGCGCTGGATGTTGGCAAAGTTGACGAAGATGCCCTGCGCGGTCTCGGGGCGGAGGTAGCAGGTGGAAGAGCTGTCCTCGGTGACGCCGATGGCGGTCTTGAACATCAGGTTGAACTTACGGATGGGGGTAAAGTCGTGCTTGCCGCAGATGGGGCAGACCACGTCCTCGTGTTCGGCGATGAAAGCGTCCATCTCGTCAAAGCTCATGGCGTCCACGTTGACCTCGGGGTGCTCGTCGCCGATGAGCTTGTCGGCGCGGTGGCGGGCCTTGCAGGCGCGGCAGTCCAGCAGGGGGTCCGAGAAGCCGGCCACGTGGCCGGTGGTGACCCAGGTCTGGGGGTTCATGAGGATGGCGGCATCGAGGCCCACGTTGTAGGGGCTCTCCTGCACGAATTTTTTCAGCCATGCCTTCTTGACGTTGTTCTTGAACTCGACGCCCAGAGGGCCGTAGTCCCAGCTGTTGGCCAGACCGCCGTAAATTTCAGAGCCGGGGAAGACATAGCCCCGGTTCTTGCAGAGATTGACGATCATATCAAGGGTCTTTTCGCTCTGTTCCATTGTAAGTACATCCTTTCCGTCCGCGGCTGGTTTGCCGTGTCGTGTTGAGTCGTTGTCCCGGCGGCTTTCCCCGCAGCCGGGCCTGCTTTTCCTGTTGAAAGCAGAGTACCTTTACTTTACCATGTTTTGCGGAGATTGTAAAGGCCGACTCCCCCGCTCCTCCCCGCCCCTTCTCCAAAAAAACCAAGGCCCGGAGCGTTCCCGCTCCGGGCCTTGGAGTCATTTCTCAATGTGTATCACAGACCGGGTCTGTAATGATTTGAGCAGATGGGGTGATTAGGCGAGGGCAGTAGCCAGAGGAGCGACCACGATGATGAAGGTGTGGGTCTTAGCGGCGGTGTCGCCAGCCAGCTTAGCCTTCACTTCCTCGGTAGTCATGTAGACATTGACTACCTTGGGGTCGGTGGTGCTTGCGGTGTAAGTGGTAGCCTTTGCGATCGTGTCGTAAACATCCTTAGCGGGCTTAGACCACTTGTTGTCGCCGGAAGTGGGGACAGCAACGACCTTGGTAACGACCTTGTCGCTGCCCTCGAAGGTCAGAGTTTTGGTGGTGGGATCCTCAGTGTCCTCCAGATCACGAACAGCCTTGGCAGCCTTAGATGCTGCGGTCTTCAGGTCAACAGACTTGCTGTCCTTGGTGACCTTGTCGGCCTTCTTGAAGGTGTAAGCGCCGGTAGATGCGGCGTAAGCGTTCAGCTGATCCAGCAGAGCGTTCTCCTTGACCTTGTCGGTCAGAGCGCAGCCAGTCAGCATGGACAGTGCCATAACACCGGTCAGGACGACGGCCAGAAGTTTCTTTGCCATTTTCATGATTTTTGCCTCCATAAATAAAGATAAATTATACAGGCAGGCTAGCATTTTTCGACTGTCGGCCTGTGGCCTAATTATACCCCCCCCCCCCTGTCAATCTGTCAATAGGGTTTTCTCACTTTCGTCACATTTACAAAATACAGTCCCATCAACCGTGCATTTTCCACAAAATAACAGGATTTGAGGGGCTGAAAGCAAAAAAATACAGCCCCGGGGCCGCTTTTGGGGCGGCAGCCCGGGGCTGCAGGTGCAGTATTTTTTTCAGTCTCCCGCCGGGGGCAGGGGGCTTTACTGGTACAGGGGGAACGCTCTGGTCAGGGCCAGCACCCGGGCGGAGATGTCGTCCTTCTTCTCGTCGTAGTGCCAGATGCAGTCGGCGATGCAGTCCGCAATGACCTTCATCTCGGCCTCGCCCATACCACGGGTGGTGACAGCCGGAGTCCCCAGACGGACGCCGGAAGTCACGAAGGGGCTGCGGGTCTCGCCGGGGACGGTGTTCTTGTTGGCGGTGATGTGGACGCTGTCGAGGCGGGCTTCCAGCTCCTTGCCGGTGCATTCCTCGTCCCGCAGGTCGAGGAGCATCAGGTGGTTGTCGGTGCCGCCGGACACCAGCTTGACGCCGCGGGCCTGCAGTTCAGCGGCCATGGCCTGTGCGTTTTCCACGATCTTGCGGGCGTAGTCCTTGAACTCGGGCTTGAGTGCCTCGCCAAAGCAGACGGCCTTGGCCGCGATGACGTGCTCCAGCGGGCCGCCCTGAGTGCCGGGGAAGACGGCGGAGTTGATGCGCTTGGCCAGCACGGCATTGTTGGTCAGGATGAGGCCGCCGCGGGGGCCGCGCAGGGTCTTGTGGGTGGTGGTGGTCACGACGTCGGCGTAAGGCACCGGGCTCTGGTGCATCCCGCCGGCCACGAGGCCCGCGATGTGGGCCATATCCACCATCAGGAAGGCCCCGTAGCCGTGGGCGATCTCAGCCAGCTTCTCGAAGTCGATGGCACGGGGGTAGGCCGAAGCGCCTGCCACGATCATCCTGGGACGGACCTTTTTGACCTGCTTTTCCAGCTCAGCATAGTCGATGCGGCCATCTTCGCCGACGCCGTAGGAGACGAAGTGATAGTTCTTGCCGGACATATTCACCGGGGAGCCGTGGGTCAGATGACCGCCCTGAGACAGATCCATGCCCATGACGGTATCGCCCAGATCGAGCAGGGCGAAGTAGACGGCCAGATTGGCCTGTGCGCCGGAGTGGGGCTGGACGTTGGCGTACTTTGCGCCGAACAGCTTGCAGGCGCGCTGGATGGCGATGTTCTCCACCTCATCCACATAGGCACAGCCGCCGTAGTAGCGCTTGCCGGGCAGGCCCTCGGCGTACTTGTTGGTGAGGATGCTGCCCATGGCGGCCATGACGGCGGGCGAGACGATGTTCTCGCTGGCGATGAGCTCGATATTTTCCCGCTGGCGGGTCAGCTCACGGTCCATGGCCGCAGCCAGCTCCGGGTCGGCCTTTTCCACGAGGCCGATGGTATCCATCATATCGTTGTACATACGATTTACCCCTCTCTCTGATGCAAAAAATCAGTTTGCACGGGCGTCCGCTCATTCCGGCCCCGCCTGTTTCCATGATACCAGACATCGTGGATTTCTTCAACAGTATTTCGCACAAACCGATACAGTTTGATTCGTTTCTTTTCGTTTGGATGAAGATATTTCACCCATCCTGCCAAAGCCTTGCTTTTTCTGCGCCCAGCGCTTATTATTATAACAAAAATCCGTTCCGGTTTTTGTGCAGATTTGCCCACCGGGTGCAGAAAGGAGCCCATTGCCATGACCATCACGGAGCAAAAAGCCGCACAGCGCAAAGCGGGCATTGCGGCCCGCCGGGCGTTGTCGGACACCGAGCGCACCCGTTCCAACGCCGCTCTCTGCGCCCGCATCATGGCTCTGGACTGCTTCAAAAAGGCAGAAAACATCCTGCTCTACGCGGCCTTCGGCGGCGAAGCCGACCTCTCGGCGCTGGCTGTGGAAGCGGCCTGGCAGGGCAAAACGCTGGCCTACCCCGTCTGCGGCGAGGGCTTTTCGCTGACAGCCGCCGTACCGGGGCCGGACGGCTGGGAAGTGGGGCTCTACGGCATCCCCACGCCCATTTTGAGCCAGTCGGAGGTTTTACGGCCAGACCAGCTCGACCTCGTGCTGGTCCCCTGCACGGCTTTTGATGCAGTCTGCCGCCGGGTGGGGATGGGGAAAGGCTATTATGACCGCTACCTCCCCCGCTGCACCCGGGCTGTGAAACTGGGCGTGGCCTTTGAGGCCCAGCGGGTGGACACGGCGGCAGTGGACGCCCACGACGAAAAACTGAACGGATTCGTGACAGAGGGAGGACTTTACTTTGGATCTGACACAACTGAGCTGTGAGGATTTTCTGAGCCGGCTTGCCAGCAAGGCCCCCGCTCCGGGCGGCGGCGGCGCGTCGGCTCTCATGGGCGCGGCAGGCGTGGCGCTGGGCAATATGGTGGGGAATCTCACCACCGGCAAAAAGAAATATGCCGCTGTGGAAGAAGAGATCCTGGCGCTGAATGCCCGTGCTGAAACCCTGCGCAAACGGCTGGAAGCCCTCGTGCAGGCTGACGCCGACGCATTCACGCCTCTGGCGGCGGCCTACGGCCTGCCCAGAGAGACGCCCGAACAGCAGGCCCGCAAGGCCGCTGTGCTGGCCGAGGCGCTGGACGGGGCCTGCGCCGTGCCGCTGGACATCATGGACGCCTGCTGTGAGGGCATCCGCCTTGCGGCCGATTACGCCGAAAAGGGCAGCGTGCTGGCTCTCTCAGACGCAGGCTGTGCGGCGCTGTTCTGCAAGGCCGCGCTTCAGGCGTCGGCGCTGAATGTCGCCATCAACACAAAGCTCATGACCGACCGCGCCCATGCCGCCGCGCTGGACGAAAAAGCGGCCCGGATGCTGGCGGAATATCTGCCGCTGGCCGACGAAGTCTACCAGTCCGTGGCAAGCCGCCTGCGGGCCTGATGCAGAGAAAGGGAACGTATATGTCTACCATTTTGAAGGGTGCGCCCGTCGTGGCCGCCATGAACGAAGCAAATGCTGCCCGCTGCGCCGCACTGCGGGAAAAGGGCGTTGTCCCCACGCTGGCCGTCGTGCGGGTGGGTGCGCGCGAAGATGACCTTTCCTACGAGAAAGGCGTCATGGCCCGCTGTGCGAAAGTGGGCGTCGAGGTGAAGCAGTTCCTTCTGCCCGCCGACGCTTCGCAGGAAGAGCTGCTGCGCGTCATTGCCGGCATCAACGCAGACGCCGCCATCCACGGCTGTCTGCTCTTCCGCCCCCTGCCCAAACAGTTTGATGACAGGACCATCCGCGCCGCACTCTCGCCCGAAAAGGACATTGACGGCATCACCGATGGCTCGCTGGCCGGTGTCTTCACCAACACTGCCGTCGGCTACCCGCCCTGCACGGCGCAGGCTTGTCTTGAGATCCTGAAATTCTACAACATTCCCCTCTCCGGCAGGCGGGCCGTCGTCGTGGGACGCAGCCTCGTGGTGGGCAAGCCCGCAGCCATGATGCTGGACCGGGAAAACGCCACCGTCACCCTCTGCAACTCCCGCACCCAGAACCTGCCCGATGTCTGCCGCGAGGCCGATGTTGTGGTGGTGGCCATGGGCAGGATGGGCTTCATCGGCGCAGAGCATCTGCGGGCCGGTCAGGTCGTCGTGGATGTGGGCATCCATGTCAACGAGGAAGGCAAACTCTGCGGTGACGTCCGCTTTGGCGAGGCAGAGCAGGTGGTGGAGGCCATCACCCCCGTCCCCGGCGGCGTCGGCACCGTGACCACCTCCGTGCTCGTGAGCCATGTGGTGGAGGCGGCAGAGAAGAGCGTATCATTCCCCCGCTAAAGGCTCTCCCTTTGAGGAAAGACTTCCCCCGGCCGGGGGAAGATGTCGCGCAAGCG